>OHQO01000101.1_pt1 | contig 78697 bp, 75 predicted proteins | sample 1578051 | NCBI WGS metagenome assembly OHQO01 (sample SAMEA3879592, study PRJEB24766) | human gut metagenome | biome: human-associated habitat; feature: feces | place: USA | collected 1985/1987 | reverse complement strand
TCTGCGGAAGGACTACTCGGAACGGTAAACGAGCAAAGGCAGGGTATCACTATGACGGTGGTATCCTGCCTTTTGCTTTGAGGAATCAAGTTCGCTTTGTGCGAACTTGGTCGTCACCCTATATGACGCATTGGGGGCAATCGCTGTGTACGTGCGTACCGGGAGAGCGTGTACACCTCTGGCAAGGTGTAACACACTAGACTTTGTTCCAAAGTCTGTGTGCCAAGGGGCATAGCCCCTTTGGAATCCCTGCGGAGCGTGTACGCACGTACGCAGAAAAATGGCAAAATTTCACTATATCGGGGTGTTCTTTCATGGTGGAGTGTGGTATACTCGGCTTAGCCCAGTAAATCGGAGTTTGACGAGGTAAAAGAATATGAATGGAAAACATCTATTTCTTACATCTGCAGGGTTGACCGATAAGATGAAAGAGAAATTCTTTGATATTATTGGAAAGTGTCCGAAGGATGTGAAAGTGCTTTATATTCCAACAGCTGGCATTGAAACAGATGGTGCAAGAGAGTCGCTTGCAATATGTTTTCATGAACTCTTTCTAATGGGAATTCAGTACGAAAATATATTAGTGTACAATCTGGAATTAATTCTTTCAAAAGACTATCAAAGAACCTATTCTTCGTATGTTACAACCCCGTTTATGCTTACAAGGCTATTAACTTTTGAAGAATTAAACCAATTTGATGCTGTTTTTGTCAGTGGTGGTGATGTATCTGTGCTTTGTCGTGAAATGTCTAGAACTGGTTTTGATAGAATACTTAATAATGCAATTAAAAACGGACTTATATATGTCGGAATCAGTGCAGGAAGTATGTATGCGGCGGGAAATTTAACAGATGGATTACATATTATTGACAATCCTATTATCCCCCATTGGAATGGTTCTGAAACAACAGTATTACCGAACGGCAAAGATGAGATTAAGCTTGCTGATGGAAAAGCTGTTTATGTAGAGGATAATTACATGAGTGTAATATGATGCACATGTAGGATTAGTCAAATTCCAGTTTGCCGTACTCGTTCCAGCAGGGTTTGGGGCAGGCACGCCCCAACAAGAAGCTGTCCCAAAGGGGCAAGAATTTTCAAGAATTGAAAATTTGTGGCCACGGGACGATTCTTGCTCTCACCTTTTTCGCTGCGTTTCGCAATTTTCGCATTTCACTCTGCTCGCAGATTGTTGACAAGCTGCGCTTGACCCGATACTATAAAGGCAAGTCGAATACACGCCAAGGAGGTGCAACCATGACCGCCGTGATCTACGCCCGCTATTCATCCGACAGCCAGCGTGAAGCGTCCATTGAGGGACAGCTGCGCGACTGCAAGGACTACGCCGAGAAGAACGGCATCACCGTGGTCGGCACCTACATTGACCGTGCCTACTCTGCCAAAACGGATGACCGCCCAGACTTTCAGCGGATGATCAAGGACAGCGGAAAGAAAATCTTCGATGTGGTTCTGGTCTGGAAGCTGGACCGCTTTGCCCGGAACCGCTACGATGCCGTGAACTACAAGTACCAGCTGGAAAAGAACGGTGTCCATCTGGTGTCTGCCATGGAACCCATTTCGCAGGGGCCTGAAGGCATTATGGTGGAGAGTATGCTGATTGGCATGGCGGAATACTATTCCGCCGAACTCGCCCTGAAAGTGGCGCGCGGTGAGCGCGAAAATGCCCTCCAGTGCAAGTACAACGGCGGTGTGGTGCCGTTGGGCTTCACCATCGGCAAGGAGGACAGGCTGTACCATATCGACCCGGAAACGGCTCCCATCGTGCAGGAGATCTTCACCCGGTACGCCGACGGCGAACCGGCTGAGAAGATTGCCGCATCCCTGAATGAGCGCGGCCTGCGTACCCGCACCGGGAAGCCGTTCGTGAAGAACAGCTTCTTCCAGATTTTCCGCAACCGCCGCTACATCGGCGAATACCGCTACAAGGACATTGTGACGCCGGGCGGCATTCCGGCCATTGTTGACCAGGACCTGTTTGACCGGGTGCAGCAGCGTTTTGAGCAGAACAGGATCGCCCATGGTCGGCCTGCAAAAGAGGATGTGAGCTATCTGCTGACCACCAAGCTGTTCTGTGGCAAGTGCGGCACCCTGATGGGTGGCGAAAGCGGCACCAGCCACATGGGAAACACCTACTATTACTACAAGTGCGGCAACGCCAAACGCCACGGCAAGGCGCATTGCGACCTGAAAGCCATCCGCAAGGAGCCGCTGGAACGGTTCGTGGTGGACACTGCCATTAAGGTGATTTTCAGCGATGAAATCATCGAACGGCTGATAGATTTGGTCATGGAAGCCCAGCAGAAGGAGAACACCCGGCTGCCTGTCCTGAAAGACCAGCTCAGGGACACAGAGAAGCGGCTGGCAAACCTTCTGGAAGCCATTGAACAGGGCATCCTGACCCCGACCACCAAGCAGCGGTTGGACGAACTGGAAGCCCGGAAGGAAGCCCTGAACACCAGCATTCTGGAAGAAGAGCTGAAAAAGCCAGTCCTGACCCGCGAATGGATGCGGTTCTGGTTTGAAAAATTCCGCAAGGGTGACATGAGGGACATGGAACACCAGCGGCAGATCATTGATACCTTTGTCAACTCGGTCTACGTCTTTGACGACCGGGTCGTGCTCAATTTCAACTTCACGGACGATTCCAAAACCATCTCCCGTGAAGAGGTGTTGGGTTCGAGTGCTGTGGAGAATGCTCCACCAAACGTAAGGCCGTTTACCTGAAAAGGTAAGCGGTTTTTTCTTGTATCTACGTGCTTTTTGATACGAAAAAGTGAAACGAATTCACTTTTGCATATTGATAATGAAACGTGTAGGAGGCCCCCTTTTCAGTCGTTTGTAGCAAGTTTGTAGCAGATCTGTAGCAAAATTCGGGGAGGAACGACAAAATGGCTCCGAAAACCCGATTTTTGCAGATTTTGGGGTATAAAATTTTATCCTTGAATTTTGTGCAGAATGACGACGGTGCTTTTTATTCGGATTCTGATGCCGTATAATAAAGAAAAAGATCATGGATGAAAGGAGAAATCGCTGTGCGCTACACCATCAGGCATTTTGATTTGCCACTGCTTACCTTTGAAGCAAACATGGACAGTGCAGATACTGACCTCCATATTATAAAGGTCTACGAAGAAAACCGTTTCTTTTTACCTTTGAACCTGACTGTATCAGAAGATGGTGTAGAACGCTGGCTGCGGCATCGCACAATTCCGAAGAACCGAGCGTATGTAGATGCTCTGCTCTCTAAGGTGGGGCTTTCTTTGAATCGTCCGCTGGGAATTATTGCAGCCAATAAAGGTCTTTCACTCAATGATTGCTTTTGGGTAGATGCAGAGGGCTCCGGTGACACCTTTGAAAAAGTAAATCTTTACGATAACCGATTCAGTCAGGTGCTGGCAGCAATCGCCTTTACAGGATATGGCAGCAGCATACGAACTTCGCTTGCGTCCTGCCCGGAGTTCTCGACCAACGGGATGCTGCCAAAATGCTGGCGCAGACAAAACGGAAAAATCTATCTTTATAAAGGTGGTACGTCAGGGTTCAGCAATCTGGGGTTTGAACCGTACTCGGAACTGTACGCTTATCAAGTTGCACAGGTGATGGGCGTGAATGCGATTCGCTACACCCTGACAAAAGATCTGAAAAAGACGCTTTGTTCCAAGTGTGAGCTGTTCACCAGCAAAGAGTATTCTTATATTCCCATCGGACAGCTTGTGTCCAAAGGTGGAATAAAAGCAATTTTTGCGTATTATCAGACGTTAGGTCAGAACTTTGTGGATGCGCTGGAAGATATGCTGGTCTTTGATGCGATCATCTGCAACACTGACCGCCACTATGGAAACTTTGGTGTGCTGGTAGATAATAAGACCAACACGATTGCGGCACCCGCACCGCTGTTTGACCACGGAAACTCGCTGTTCAGTCTGGGCGGAACGGATCTTTGGGACAACCAGAAAGCATTTGATGAATATGCCCGCACACTGCTTCCGCTTGCATACGATGATTTCTTTGCAGCTGCAAAGAGTGCAATGAAACCTCGTCACCGTGCAATGCTCCATAAGCTGCTGGATTTCCATTTTGACCGCAGAGCGACACGTTATAATCTGCCGCCAAATCGCTTGAAGATAATCGAAAAAGAGGTACAGCGCAGAGCAAGAGTGCTTTTAGGGTAAAAAGTGGGGCGTTGGCATCGACCACAATGGCTACGCTAACCGGTATAAAATCGAATGCGACGGTTTGACCATTCTGGATTTGAACGCTCCCGGTTACACGATGCTGCATTGGCTGACGATTCTTTTGGAGAACCGCGAATTCGATACTTCTGCCCCGCTGGCCGCAGAAGCCAAAGAATACCTGATAAACACTTTTCACCTCGACTATAAGTCTGCAGATATCATCATTGGCTACAGGGCAGATGACAGCTATTTTTCCTTTGCATCCGATTTTATCAACGGCGCAATCTCTTACCGCCAGTTGTGCAATGCCATGCGCTTGGGCAAGCTGGGGCAGCAGTTCGTGCTGAAAAGCAAAGCGGCCTTTGAACAGCTGGAATTTCTCGGCTATGAGACCGCAGACTCTAAAGAATGGTATAAGAAAAAGGCCTTCCGTGACCAGACAGCCCGCCGCCAATATCTTGACGTGGAGCGCAACCGCCGTCAGAGGGGAGACCTTTATATTACCACGATTCTCGACGAGGAGATGAAGCCCAATGATCCACGCTTACGATAAAAGCTATCTTTCTGCTGCACAGAAAAATCTTGCCCGGATGTTGGATTATCTTGTCAACGATCTGCATTATCCGTTGGAGACGGCATGGCAGTGGTTTCTTATCAGTAAGATGGCTTTTCGGTTTGAACAGGGGGATTGTTCTGTGTTGGTGGGCTTGTCCGGTGTAGAACTTGCCCGCGCTGTACTGGAGCAGGCGGGCGAAGTCGTGCCCATGCAGAAACCCTCGTATGCCTACGACCGCAGCCCGGAATACTGGACAGGTTGGGCTCTTGCCTATTACCAGTGGCTGACCAGTTTGCGTTTTGCAGAGATTGAGCAGGCGGTGCCCATCACGGCGGTGCGGCTGCTGTATACGCCCTACCACGAGATGGATGTACGGCAGTTTGCAGACAAGATGAACGAGTTGTACCGTGCGGCAAAGCCGGAAACAAACCTGAAAGCCATGCGCGCATTGGCCGGATTGAGCCAATCGGAACTGGCAGGACAGGCTGATGTGCCTGTGCGTACCATCCAGCAGTACGAACAGCGACAGAAGGACATCAACAAAGCACAAGCAGAAACGCTGCTTCGCCTTGCGCGTGCGCTGAATTGCAACGTGGAGGATCTGATGGAGAAAGTTCCACCGCTGAATTTTAAATAAGAATGAAGCGATGAGACCTGACACAGATTGTGCAAACAAAAAAAGAAAGCTGCCATCCATGAGAGAAAAATTCTCACGGATCAGCAGCTTTTCTCTTTGAAGTTGTTATGCCTTCGTTGTGGTCAGAACTTCATCATTGACCAGCTGATTGGCCTTATCAAAGGCTTCGATCATCTGGGTCGCTTTCGGATGGAGATAGACTTCATCCAGCGTTTTGGATTTGGGCGTGTGCCCGACAGCGCGTTTCAGGATATCCTTGTTGACGCCTGCGCGGTCACAAAGGCTGGCGTAGGTATGGCGGGTGGTGTAGGGCGTATAGGTGGCAAGCTTCCCGGCAAACTCCGGTTTGCGCTTACCATTTTCGTCGTAAGGATTCGGCTGGATGCCGATTTCCTCCAAGAAAGGATAGAATTTGCGGTTACGCCAGTTCTTCTCATTCCAGAAACCGCTTTTTCCATTGGGAAAGAGCGGACCGTTTTCCACAGAGGTGGCATACGCATGTTCAAAAACCGGGATGCCAAAGTCGAGAATGGGAATGATGCGGTTGCGTCCGGCTTCGGTCTTGCAGCCGCCGATCAGATAAGCACCGGATTCCGTGCGGTGAAAATCTTCGTGTTTGAAGTGCAGCAGCTCATAGATACGAACTCCGCAGGCCAGAAGAGCAATTACCATCTGCCCGGTGGGCGTGTTCTTTTGGCTCAGGATCAGCGTCACCTGTTCGTCCGTGAAAATCTCGCGTTCCGGAGATTTGCGTCCTTCGACTTTCAGGACAGATGCAAGGTTGGCATCCACGACACGCCAGCCAATGGCTGTGCGATACAGCTTACTGATAAGAGTACGCTCTTTTTCCAACATACTTTGAGACAGGCCGTTATCGGCCATCTTGTCTAAGATGTTTTGAAAGTCCTGCGCATAGAGGGCGGCAATTTTGAAGTGCCACAGCGGACGGAGATATTTCCACGCAATGTCATAGAGCTCGCGAGCCTTATCGGACCGGCCCTTATATTCACGGGACTCTTTGAACATCCGGAAGCAGTCCTGCAGGGTAGAGTCCTGATAGGGTGTGGCCGGACGCTTCATCATTTCGGCGCGTACCGCCTCGGCTTCTTCACGGGTGACGTAGGTGCCAACAGCCTTCATGACTGTAATTCCAGTGTGAGGATCGGGAATCGGCATTCGGAGCAGCCATGGTTTCCGGCGTGTTCCGGACATTCGTGTGATGCTGCCATTGCCAGATGAGGCTTTCAGCCGGGGCGATTCTCGTTTGGCTGGAACGGCAGGTGGAGCTACTGCACCGGGGGATGGCGCTGTGCCAACGGGATGACCGCAGGCAGAGCAGAATTTAGCGGTATCTGAGATTTGATGACCGCAATTTTCACAGAACATAAATCTGAACCTCCTATTGATTTAAACTTCCTTCAAAAATGCCCCCGGCATCTGGAGGATGCCGAGGGCGGATGGTCGAATTAGTTGCGGGTGCGGGAGAGCTGGTAGTCCAGGCTCTGCTCAGCCGTGAGCCCCTTCTGGAGAAAGCGGATCACATTGGGGTAAAACACGTAGATACGTGATCCGTTCGGTACGTGACTTATGTAACCAGCGGCTACGAGATTGCGGAGACCGTGGTATGTTATATCATAACCTTCGCTCCGTGCACGGCGTGCAGCACCTGTTAGTGTAAGAAAATCCTGTTGCTTATCAATCATAACTTTTCTCTCCTTTCGCAAAATGATGGAAAGCACAGGTGGCTTTTCATAATAAGCATATCTTTTTGAGATATAGGACTCTTAAAGGGCGATTAAGGGTACCAGGGAAGATCTGGCTCCTTTGAGAAGTCATAACGCTCCAAAGAATGTAAATCAGGTTGTACCACCTCATATTGGGCGTTTAAAGGGGGGCTGACATAGCCACAGTTAAAAAATAGACTCTGGTCACGCAGCGTGATAGCACTACAATCGATGTATTCACAATCGCCGGAGTGGCAATATGGAGCCTCTGTAAAGTAAATTGGGGCGCTCATAGTGTTTTCCTCCTGAAATTAAAATTGAATGCGAAGCGGATTGCTTCATGATAAGCATATCTGCTTGAATTAGCGTACATTTTGCCTTATGGTGTGATAAGCGCTTGAAAGGAAATCTGCGCATCATCCTGTTGAATCAGTGAACTGAAATCCATGTTCGGGTAAGAAAAGGTTGCCGGGTGCACTTGTGCTGGTGGCCAAGAACAGTTATAATTACCATAATATGAGTTCATAGGAACGGATGTAAAAACGGCAGATCGAAGCAGCTGCATTTGCGGTGACTGACTTTGTTCTTGTGGAGCAGAAGATTCATCACGAAGATGCAGCGGTTCAATGGAAGGCTCCGAAGGCGAATCCGGCAGCAGAGGACAGGCGTTCTCCGTTACGGTTTCCGGTTTGCTGGGAGCGGCTTCTTCATCGTCACAGTCATCAAGAGCGTCCAACGGCAGAAGAAGGTCAATCTGCGCTGGGGGCAGGATCGGTTCTGTATCGGAAGGTACCGGAATCGCCAGCGGGCCATTGGCAGGAACGACATCCTCTGGTGACTTACTATGGACGACCAGTGGCTTGGTAGTCGGCGTATCAGAATCACCTACATAAACTGGGCCGGAGACCATGAACTCACCAACCTGAAGACTCTTTAGCATGGAAGTCAACTTGGTTCCACCTGACGAACCAATCAAGCGAGCACACATACGAATCTCATCGTCCGCAGGTTGGAAATACATAGCGTACTTGCACTGCTGAAGCAAAATCCGTTGCTCAGCCTTGAAATTACGGATGCTCTGAGCAACCAGCAAGCAGTACAATCCGTATTTGCGACCCTCGTTGAGAATTTTTCCCAGTGCACTTGTTTGGTGCAATGGAAAGTTACTCAATTCATCCAAGTACAGGAAAGTGGGTGGAAAATCCTCGTGAGTGGCTTCTCGTAACAGTGCTGCAAAAACCACCTCTTCAACGATGTGTTGCGTGGATGACGGAAACGAACCTAATTCCAGCAAGGTGATGCCGGGGGAAATCTCGAAATCGCCATTCTCGAAAAACTTCTGTCCCCATAAAGGACTCAAGGCTTTTTCCAAACCGGGTGCAGCGAGTGACCGGGAATTCTGGATTTCTAGGTGTAATCGTTCCAATGCTTCATTCGGGGCAGGTGAATCACGGAGAGCCTTTTCTAGTAGGGATATCAGTAACGGCTTTTGCCCATCTGATAGCCTGATAACGGATGCAACCGTATCAACGAAAGATGCAGCCGCATCCGCTGGATTATCTGATGCCCCGAACAAATGCAGCTTGAGTGGCTCTTGAGACACGTCCTGACGATGTACATACGGTTCTAGTTCTACTGGAAGGGACACAGCGTGCCGATGATCTATGGCTACGATCCGAACACCTGACTCCAGCAGCCCCCTTGTAATATTGTAGGAAAGAGTAGACTTTCCTACGCCGCTTTTTCCACAGATAAAAATGGAAGCGTTCCCCTCCTTGAGTTTTTCAACGATTGTAACGGCTTTTTGATAGGTAGAGCCTATTTTCAACTTCATGGTTCCGCCCTCCTGTTTTAATCAGAATCTTCATATTTGGTCAAGCAACTGCGCTTCAAGGTCAGAAGTCGAGCATCTACATAGGTTCCGTTGTCAATACGAATCTTTTTGGCGATGCTGAACTCAGAGAGCAAATGCTCACTTTGCAAATGCGAAATAATGGCAGATGCACTATAGCCCTGTGCATATTCGCAAATCAGATATTTTAGTAAGGAACCTTTCAACAGAAAGTCACCTCCTTTTTGTACGATATCCCGGTCAGGATCATAGCTAGAATCGACCTCTCCATAGCGGAGAAGACGAATGTCCCCGGCTTCTTGTGCGGAATAGAGGACCCTGCGTAAAATCTCTTTGGCGTTGCAATCCAGAGAGCTGTCCCACTCGGATAAACAATTATTTATGTATGCCTGACAGACCTCGTGTGTTGTTTGCGCTGAATCCGGCTGCTTAAGGAGTTTTAATGCCCAGCAAAGAACAGCGGATGAAACGCTTAGAAGTGCGATTTCATTCCGAAAGGCGCATTCTTCATCCAAGGAACCTAAAGCAGTTGTGTAGGATTGCTCAACGATGCGCTCAAAGGCATCTGGGTTGTGCTCAACAAGGGTACACAGCTTGCTAACAATTTCTGTCAGAGGCAGCGCGGCTGCATGGCCTTCCTCATGAGGCAAGAACAGACAGTGCTTCTGCTGCAACTCAGTAATGCCGTTCGTAGATACGATAAGGCACAGCGGAAAACGAGGATCTGTTTTAGTCCGCGTAATCAGTGTTGCAAAATTCGTTTTTGAACGATAGTCGCCAACGGTAGCTGTGAGCATCGGATCGTCACCGGATATTGGAAGCAGGACATCGGGGCCGTGCTGATCGAGCATTTCATTGAAGTGCTTCGGTATATCGTCAGCGGTTATCCATGTTGGAACAACAGAATCATCGTCCCCAAAAGCAAAGAAACGATGAACGCCCTTAAATTTGTCAGGAATTCTGGTTTTGATAATCCCTAAAATTCCGGCTAAAACCAAGGAAAGCCGATTTGAGCGGGTGGTATCTACTGCTGGAGTAGCTAAAGCTTCTTTCAGCTGCGGCGTATAGATCCAGCGACCATCCGCTGATTGATACCATCCAACAGGAGGCAGCAAGTACGGATGTTCAGTGTCCAAAATTGAACTGATGAAAGCCGCCAATAAATCTGCCCATTGTTTGCTATCGGCGGTATAGTAGAGGACACCACCAGCAGACATGAACTTCTTCAGCAGCTTCTTGGGACTAAAATCGTCTTTTTCCAGCCAGAGTTCACCGGGTGGCTTGTATGGAATGCGAAATGACACATAAATCCATTCGGTTGTTTTGTCACACTCGATCTTCTTTACAACAACTGCTTTGAAATCATAGCAGGGCGTGAATGGTCGCCGGATTGGTCGAGTGTCGTTCGGAACCCGTTTCTTAATGATCCAAGGGCGTTTGTAAATATCTACATCGAATCCAAAATTATCGAAGTGATTAAACTCGGCCAAGAACGCTTTTAGTTCAGCTTTTTGGGCAGGATCACTCTGTTGCCGAACTAGTCGATTGTGTACTTCTTGTCGGTAGGCCGCATCTCTGGCATCTATATCCATTTGATGCGTTTCCATGTCAATGAACTCCTGACCACTGCTGTCGATATAGGTACAGGCAGGTACAGAAGTAAAATCTCTGGGTGGATCGTGAACTCGATTTGAGACTATGAATTTGCTACTCATGGTAAAAACCTCCTTTTGTGAATATGTTTTCTTGTGGGCAGTCTGACCGTTCCATTGGCGTGTGCTGCCCGCTATGAAATTATCAAGGTGCGGTACAGTAGGCGGTTATTCGTAAGCGGCATCCGTTACTGTGGTGAAAAATATAGCAAAACTTAGGGGCTAATGAAAAGAAAAAAACTGTCACACAAAGCTAATTTTGTGACAGCGATTGAAAATGACGTAATAATGCAAAAAAGGAGAAGATATGGAAAATCAAGAGGGATTTGAACGGCTTGTGCCGTATAGAACGGAAAAGGAACTTAAGGAGGCTACAAAGTGGTATAATACAGTGGATTGTAAAAAGATCATAGATAGAGAGACCATAGAAATGATACTTTATAATGCATTAAATAAATATGCGCCGTGGGAAGACTTCTGTATGGATAAAAGAGACGTTAAGGGCTTTTTCTATATTAATGCATTGGCATATGCACTGTTGACATTTAAGTATTTATCTTCGCCATACATGACACTTGAAAATATAATGTGCGATTCCAAGCAAGGTGAAGCTGTGGAAGGGAATATAGGATTAAAAAGTAAAATAAAAGAATTTCAAGAAAAATGTAGAGGAATTTGTAATAATAATGAACGATGGAAAGAGAGAATCAGAGAAAAGGTGGGGGCGGAAAATAGAAGTGAAGATCAAAAAATAAAAATAGAACACTATGTAAATTTGATAAAATTACCGTGCACATATATCTTTTTTTCACAAGATAAGATAAAAGATTTCTTGGCTCCGATTGTAAGAGAAATCGTATGGAATATTACGGAGAAAAAACGAACTGAAAGTATCGACTATAAAATGATGAGGGTACTGCAATTATATACAGAGTATATAGATGGAAGACCACCAGTAGAAGAATGGGATGAGTGGATGGATGATGAAAACGAGATGGCTACGCAAAGAAAGCGCAAAGAGAGATTGATGAAACAATACGATGAGTTTTGTGAAGAGTTGGTTGAAATTGGAAATAAAAGGGACGAAAACGAGAGTTGCAGTGAATATATGATAAATGAGTTTGCAAAGGAGATGATTTATCATAGTAGAGCAATCATAGAATTTGAAAATTTTCTGACCACATTAAAAGATGTTTCAGTTGATATGAATGTGGATATTAAAGATGCAATAAAAAGCGAGGTTGATAGATGGGTATTGAATTTGGATTATAAATGTGATATTCCGGTGGTTTTTTGTACGGAGGGGTTGACTTTCTTTAAAAAATTTTTTTCTCGAAATAGATATGTTTCTTTTTTATGTGAGGTAGTTAGGTCAATTTATGTGCTTGCGGGAAGGAACAGTCAAAAAGCGTACGATATACTGAAAAAATATGTGGATGAAAGCGGATCGGGAAATCGGCCGGCATTAAAGACCTTGAAATTATGGGAGAAACCGAGTAAACAAAACAAATGTAGAGCATTTGCAATACGAACGGTCTTGGAAGCAATTACACCGCAAGACCCATATAGGGAAGACATTGATATGATAAGCGTTCTGGCAGGAGCAATATGAAGGGATTTTCGACATATTCAGAAAAATTTAAACTCAAATTGCGCTAAAGTGCTGGGTAAAGGTGAAATTTCAGAGCAAAATTTTTTCTAATTGTCGAAAATGCTTCTGTTGAAAGTAAATAGGAGATAACTAACTAAAGGGGCGATCACGCAAGTGGTTGCCCTTTTTCTGTATCTGGTATGATTTGACCTTCGGCAACATTATAGTAACTCACAAAAGGAGGATTTATCGTTATGTTTGATTGCTATGACACTCTGATCACTCCAGAAGAAGTTGCCGATATGCTGGGATGTGGCATGAACACCACCTATAAGCTTTTGAAGTCTGGAAAGATAAAGGCCATGAGGATCGGCCGATCCTGGAAGATCCCCAAGAGAGCAGTGCAGGAATATATTATACAAGAATCCCACCTGAAATCAGTTGGGTGGTAACATGAAAAAGCCCACATGGATGATGTTCCATGTGGGTTTTCTAATGCCTGAAAGTAGTGCTTGATGGAGTGATGTACATACGGGTAATCCAATGTTAATGCTAAATAATGTAAGGAGCAAAAGGAAGGTGGAAGTTAATCTTTATTAATGACACTAACATTAGGATAAAGCGGCTGAATGGAATAGTTGTAGTACAAACAGTCGCACAAGAGCAGCCGAATGTGTAGTGTATATACATTTGGCTATTCTTGCTAGGGGGGAGGCGGATGCCGTCATAAATAATATTTTATTCTATAAATTCTCATCTATATTTTCAATGATATTAATTTATCTTTATGAAATATATGAATAGAAAGAAGGCATTATAATGGGAGATACTGTTAATATACGATTGACAGCTGAAGATAAAATTCATCTACAACAGAGAATGGATGAAACTGGTAAAAATGCAACAGAAGTATTTAAGAGCGCAATCTATTTTACCAAAATAGATGCAGACCTTGTTGATGAAATTATATCTAATATTGGATATTATGCGAGTGAAAAAGATTTGGAAGGGATAAAAGAGGAGGTTCATAGATATGTGTTATATCGAACTCAAAAATGAGAAGTATGAAACTTTGGAAGATTTAAAACGGTTACTACAATATATTCTTAGATTAGATAAAACAGCAGAAGATAGTCAAAGAGCGAATACTATAACAAATACCTTGGCAGGTTGTCAGCCAGCGATGATTCCCAATGAATATTTGTGTGATCCGAGTTCAGTTTATAACCTGATGCTTTTTGAAGTCAGGAGAAGACATAAAGGTATTCCGCAGTTTGCAAAACACCGCATTGTTTCCTTCGCAGCAACAGATTGTATTTTGCCACAGGATGTAGTATCTCTAGCAGAAAGAATAGCAAGCATCTATGCGAAGAACGGTTATATTACAGCCTATGGAATTCATGCGGATAGATTTAATGTACATATTCATTTTGCAGTTTGTGCAGTATCGTTTCAAACACAGAATATGTTTCATATTCAATGGAAATCTGAGTGGAAGATGCTTGTAACGGTAACAAATCAATGGAAATCTGAGTTTGACGAACTGCTTCAAAATAATATCCAAATGAGGCAGTCAAGAGAAGCTGCATTGTATGGCGATGATATCGTTCGATACGGAAGCATTCCTCGGACAGCAAAAGGTCAAATGATTCAGAACAGAAAATCAAAACGCAAATAAGAAGGGAGAATACAATGGATAAGTTTGATGAAAAAGTTATCGGTTACGAATCTACGAAAGACATTCTGCGTCAGATTCTGGATATTCTAAAAAGACCGGAGGTTTATAAAAGAAAGGGCATTTCTATTCCAAGAGGGCTGCTGATGGAATCTGATCCTGGTCTTGGAAAAAGTCTGCTGGCATCTATCCTGATGGAAGAGTCCGAACGGAAGCCCTTTGTTTTTCGTAAAACCAGTCAGGAAAACAGTTTTCTGGATGAATTAAGGACTGTATTTGCTATGGCAAAGGAGGAAACACCTAGTATACTGCTCCTAGAAGATTTGAACCTCTATGTAGAATCGAATTCTCCCTATGCGCCGGAATGGGCTTGTCTGCAAGCCTGTATTGATGATGCAAAGGATACAGATCTTTTTGTGATTGCTACTACTAACGATACAAGGTATATGCCACCATCCCTGTTGAGACCGGGTAGATTTGATTATGTGATCTATCTGCAACCTCCGATTGGAGAGAATGCAGAGAACATTGTCAGCTACTATCTCAGGGATAAAGATTTGGCAGAGGATGTACTGATTTCAGATATCGTCAAGGCTATGCCCAAAGTAAGCTGTGCTACACTGGAAACGGTAATGAACCTTGCTGCGCTGAACAGTGTCTATCAAGGTCATGAGCACATCCAGAAGGAAGATATCACAGAAGCTCTTCTTCAGGTGGTATATAAACTCCAAAAGACGGATAAGGAAACCGACTCCACAGAGTTGCAGAAGATTGCAGTACATGAAGCTGCCCATGCAGTGGTCGGAGAAGTTCTTCACCCCGGAAGCATTGGAATTGTCACGGTTCGCGGAAGCCAAGGTGTAATTGGTGGTATGGCAAATGGCTGTGCTACTTATGCACAAAATGAAGAGGAATTTCTGGATGAAGTGACCAAAACATTGGCAGGCAGAGCGGGTGTGTCTCTGATCTATGGTGTTATGGATATTCAGGCATCGGCCGATATAGAGCAAGCAGATAAGCTCATGGATATTTGGCTGTGTCACTTTGCAGGTGGTGGCTTCGTAGGAATTGAATCAGGGGACAACAGAATGTCCGAGCAGAGACTTTCTTATAATGAAGCCATCAAATCAGCAAAACTGGAAGAACTTTACCGCAGAGCCTATAAGATTCTTCATAATAATAAGGAATTTCTGCTTGCTGTGCAGCATGGTCTTCTGGAACATGAAACGCTTCTGAACAGTGACCTTGCAAAAATTCGGGAATCTTGTATCTAAAACCTATTATTCAAAATGATAACACGGGGCTGTTGCACACGCCCCAACAAAAAAGACCAGAGTTATTTAGCCAATGTGTCCAGACCGCCGGAATATGCCAGCACGACCTTTTTGACCTCAGACATAGGAACTGCCTCCGTTCAAACCAACTTATATACTTTTCGATTTCCCTCGTGCAATTTCATGATTGCAGCGTCCATTGTACAGGCACTTGGAAAATGTGTAAAAAGTGTTCTGTATATAGCAGCAATATGAAAGCAGTATTTCACAGCGGGGCATTATGAATCTATAATAGGTAGCTGGAAATAAACAGAAAGAGGGTCTTTTTGATGGCAACGATATTTCCAAGAGAAGAAAAGGCAGAGGCACTGTTCGGGGAGATCCTGAAAAATCCAGAAGCCTGCCACCGCCTGATGGATACCTTCAACGACTCGCTGGACATGGCAGACGTACTGGATGCGCCGACCGTGAGTGCACAGCAGTTTGCCGCAGCGCTGTTCAATGCCTACGAGAACAAGGATCTGTCTGCCTTTCTGATGGCGATCTGCCAGCACAGTATGTTTGACCTGCTACGGAACGCTGCCCTGATCCCGTTCAAATTCAACGCCGATGGTCAGCCGAACCCGGTGATCCTGACGGATGATGCCGGCGTTCTTTTGCCGAACAACAAAGTTGCCGTGAGCAGCAAAGTATACGACCGGTTCATCCGGGTGTTCCAGAAGCAGGAAAAGGTAAAAATGTACCTTGCCAGCGGCTACTGCAAGTATCACGGCTACGACGAAGGCTCGATGGATGTGGTGGAGTACCACTACAACCAGCATTTGGGGCTGCTGCTGATCTACGAACTGCCGGACACCGTGAAGCAGAAGGTAACGGAAGCGGAGGCCTACTCCACCGTCTGGGATATCCAGATGAAGCTGCAGCACGCACTGCCCCGTTCCGTGGTCTACTATGGACAGGATACGCTCAAGGACGGCGGAACCCGCTACGATGAACTTGGCGTTTTTCTGCCGCTGGAACACTTTGCCGACCGGCTGGAACGCCATGTGGAAACTGCTACCAAGATCGTTTACGGGGAGTAAATGCCCTGTAAACGAACTCCTTTTATAAGTGCATCACAGCAAAACAAAACGCAACGAACCGTTAAAAGATTCGCTGCGTTTTGCCTTATATGAGAGAATGGAAATGCTGCACATCAGGTGCAATAACGGAAAGTCTTGTCAGTGACAATACGGGCGAAGATCAGCCCTAACGGCAGTGCCACGATGATGAGAATGGCATCTGCAAACCATGTGGCGGAGTCCATCAGAGACAGGATGCCCAGATTATAGATGGCACGGTAGAAATACAGTCCCGGTACCATGATAACGATGGACGGCACGGTGACGGAGATGCGGGGATAACCGGCGGCGCTCTTCAGGCAGGAGGCCAGCAGTCCGGACAGCAGTGCGCCCAGAAACGCTGCAACAGCGGGCGGAAAGCCCGCAAGGCTCACCAGCTCCAGCCGGAACGTGTTCGTTACCGCACCGATAAGGGCGGCGCAGACTGCCAGGTTCCGGGGACTGTTGAACATGAGCGAAAAGCCGAACACACCGCCAAAACTTGCCAGCAGCCGGAACACGATCTCTTCCGGGAGTGTCAGGCTCAGGGCAGGGAACTGCACCGGCTGCAAATGCAGCAGCAGTGCCATGATCCAAGCCGTCATGGTTGCCACCAGAATGATGAGGACGGCGTAGGCCAGACGTTCCAGCCCGGAGCGCATATCCAGCTTGGCAAGGTCGATGCCGCTGGTAATGAACGGAAAGCCCGGAATGATGAAGAGCATGGAGCAGATATACCCCGCCTCGTGCTGCGCCGATACGGCAAACAGCACCTCTGCCAGCTTCAGCAGGATGGCATACACGAGGCTTGCTGAACAGACCGACGCCGTAATGCCCAGAAACAGGGTGAAATGGTGCTTTGTCAGCTTGCACCGTACAAAGTTGCCGATGCCTGCACCGCAGAAGGCACACAGCATTTCCACAATGCCGCCGCCCAGCAGAAAGGTGAAGCAGCCGCAGGCCAGTGCAGCTGCAAAGCCCAGTGCGATGGGCGAATACAAGCCGTGGATGCGCTCGATCTCATCGAGGTGGCTGTGCAGCTCTTCGCCGGTCATAAATTTTCCTTCCCGGTCGAAGTCGTTGACGAAATGCTCCAGCCGGTTCAGCCGGGAGGTATTCACGCCCGTGTTTGTCAGACAGAGTGACTGGGTATAACACTGGTCACCATCAAAGCAGGTGAACTCAATGGACAACAGGCCGATGTCCGCTGTTGTTGTGACTCCAAGTTCCCGCGAAAGGGCGTTCATGGAGCTTCGGACACGCCATGCGCCGGTGCCGCATTCCAGCAGCATCAGCCCGGTGCGTCCAATGACGGAGGCTTTTTCCACAAGCCCCGCCTCGGTAATGGGGACGCCCTTGCTGGCCGACGCATAGTCGTGCCAGTAGACTTCCATGTGATTTTTGATGATCTCACTTTGCTGTTGTCCCATACCGGAAAGCCTCCTTTGTGATATGGGAATGTTGCAGCCGTTTCAAGACTGCGGTGCTATTATAAGGGAAATTGCAGGGCGGGTAAAACGTATCTTGGATATGCCGGCAATGTTCGTTTGGTATTTCAAAGAAGAAAATACGTTGCGTTTTTGGCGGCTCTGCGGTAGGATAGAAAAAACACGCCGAAAGGAAACTGCCGTGACCATTCAACAACTCCGCTATGTCACGGCTGTTGCCGGCACCGGCACCATCAGCCATGCAGTGCAGCAGTTCTATATTTCTCAGCCCAGCCTGACCAATGCTATCCGGGAGCTGGAACAGGAAGTGGGGCTGGCGCTTTCCAAGACGGAAAGCTCTGTGGTGAGCCAGACGCTGCTGGAATATCTGAGATCCTCCCGGCAGCGAAAGGATACACCGCAGATAAAATAAGAACAAAGAGGGGCTGTTGCACACGCCCCAACAAAAAAGACCAGAGTTATTTAGCCAAAAGGCTTTACAACTCTGGTCTTTTGCTTTACCGCTGCGAAGACTGCTCGGACTGTCCTTACCGTTCTGTCTGCTGCAAGGCAAAAGATGAGAACAGGAGAAAAGAGATCTCTGTCTGCTGGGAATTTCAGAAGATGCGTCAGAAGTCTTACCAGAATATTACCACCGAAGAAGGAAAGCTGCTTCGCTGCAATCGTTCCATTCAGGCAGAGGGAGCTTTCGGTCAGCTCAAGCACAACCGCAGCTTCAAACGCTTCCTGACTGGTGGAAACATTAAGGTTCTGGCAGAACTGCTCTTTCTGGGGCTTTCTCAGAATATTGCTCATTTCATTTCCAAGTGCAACAGCCTCGTGTTTTGCTGCGGAATAGTTGAATTTTATCTTATATAAGAAGCTACAAAAATACAGCCCGTGAGTGAGACGCGCGTGTCGAAAGTGAATTTTTGCAAGCGCCCCTGTAGCACACCCATTCTGAAAATGGGTGTGCCGTGAGAGGGTGCTCGCGGAAATTCGCTTTTGACACAAGCGGCTCACGAGCGGAAAAAATTTTATACCTCTTCCTTTATATATAGGAAGGAACGCAGCATTTGAGAGACCGCTGTTCTTTGAGCAGGAGAGAGTTTAGCCCATAGATCAAGAATTTCCTTTTGATCGGGGGTTAAGTAAACAGAGTCTTCCTCCTGAAAGAACTGGGAAAGCGAGATACCAAGGCCGGAGCAGATTTTCTCAAGAGAAGCTACATTGGGTTGAAGATTCCGTCTGCGCCATGTAGAAATGGTAGATTGTGTCAAGCCAGAATTTTCTGCGAGGGCATACTCAGACCAGCCACGGGAAAGGCGTTCCCGCTCAATACGGCCCAGAATATCAAATGTGGGCTTCTCTCGTTCCATGGTTCGGCCTCCTTAGATAAATCGTAGTGTGTACTTACGATTTTATTGTGATGAGACTTGACCGATAATTATATAAGTCGTATACTTTTGACAGTATATATCGAAACAAAGGCGAGCATTTTGGAAAATCGACACAGGAATTTCAAAGAAAAAAGAAGATGGACAGCTTCTGTCTAACACCCTTGCTATAATGAGAACAAAGGAAAAGGGCCTTTTGCAAATAATGTGAAGCATTCCGATGAAGTGGAAAGGGAGAATTTTGCAATGGAGAAAACAGAGTTCCTTCCGAATGTTCAGACCGAAGAGAAAAAAGAAAACTCAGCACCTGTCCAGAGCGGCGCAGTTAACGCAGATATGAATGCGGCGGCTCAGCAGACCCAGATGGACAAGTTTCAGGCAGCACAGGGACATGGATATGCTGCAGAGCAGGCAAACAACCTCTATGATATCCTGACCGGTAAGGATGCAAAGATCGTGGGCGGCGATAACGCCAAGGATGGCCCCGACCGCATGGTAAACGGTGTCAACATCCAGACCAAGTATTGCCATGATGCAGCTTCTTCTGTGCAGGCGGCATTTGAGAACGGCCAGTATCGCTATGTTAATGCGGACGGTTCCCCGATGCAGTTGGAAGTGCCCGCTGACCAGTACGAAAAAGCCGTGGAATTGATGGCAAAGCGCATTGAGCGCGGCGAAGTTCCGGGCGTCACAGACCCGGAGCAGGCAAAGGAGATCGTCCGCAAAGGCAAGTTTACATACCAGCAGGCAGTCAACATCACAAAATTCGGCACGATCGAATCCATCGCCTTTGATGCAGTGAATGGTGCGATCATCTGTACCAGCGCATTTGGCATAACGGCGGCATTGACCTTTGCACAGCATTGCTGGCAGGGCGACCCGATGGACGTTGCAGTGGAAGAAGCTGCTTACTCCGGTTTGCAGGTGGGCGGTGCTGCATTTGCAAACTCAGTGATCACCGCGCAACTTATGCGCACCGATTTACCGAAGCTTTTGCAGGGGCCAACGGATGTGATTGTCGATCTGCTTGGACCGAAGGTTTCTGCTATACTTGCAAATGCACTGCGGGATGGTGCAAATATCTATGGTGCCGCAGCGATGAAAAGCCTTTCCAAACTGCTGCGGTGTAATTTTGTCACTTCCACCGTTATGACTTTTGTGCTCTCTGCGTCAGACATTCGCAATGCCTTTTGCGGACGGATCTCCGTTAAGCAGCTGATCAAAAACATCACAACCGTTGGAGGAGGTATTGCAGGTGGTATAGTTGGCGTTGCTGCGGGACAGGCCATTCTGGGGCTTGCTACCGGTGGTGCAAGCACTTTGGTTAGCGGTGCTGTAGCCGCAGTCAGCGGTATGGCGGGCGGCATGGCCGGAAGCAGCGGTGCTCATGCATTGGTCGGGCAGTTTGTTGAAGATGATGCCGTGGAAATGACCCGGCTGATTGAAGACGCATTTTGCCGGCAGGCGCAGGAGTATCTGCTGAATCAGGACGAGCTGGAAATTGCACTGGATGAACTGAACATGAAGCTGACCGGCGAAAAGTTGCTGGACATGTACGCCAGCCCAGACCACGAAGCCTATGCAGAGCAGTTTGTAAAGGAGATCGTTGAGCGCACCGTGCAGGGCAGATGCCGTATCTATATGCCCACCGAGGCACAGATGATTCAGGGCATTGGCCGCGTGGTGGAAGATGCTGAACATGGAACCGGCATTTTTCAGGAAAAGTCCGGCCAGCGTCCCGACCCGGTTGCTGTTGGACGTGCGCTGACCGGCAAGGAGTATGCCCAGCGTTCTGCCCGGAAAGGCTTTTATGCTGCCCGGCAGATGAACACGGCCCAGACGCAGGCGGAGAATCGACTCCGCAAAATGGCTGACGATGAACGCCAGTATCAGCAGAAGATAACATCCATCCGGCAGGAACGTGCCGGGATGAAAAATGAACTTGCAGAACTTATGGGAGGTATTGAATCATGTGCACTGAATTGACTGTAATTCCTTCTTCCGCATTGACAGAGCAGGAGCAGGCAGATTTGAACGCCAGCATTGATTCTATCATTGCGGCGCACAAGAACAACCGGCAGGAAATCAACCGCCTTGTTTTTGAGAGCGTTTCTGCCATGACGGACAGCGAAGGCTATGAGCAGCAGCTCTCCAGCCGGAGAGGCCTACGTCGCCTTTGGGGTGCGATCACCGGCAGCAACAAGCGCTTGCAGGATAAGATCAACAGCAGCCGTGCAGCAGCACAGTTTGCCGCCCAGACGACCCTGCAGCGCCTTTCGGAACAGAACCTGCTGACCTTTGACCTGATTACTGCTGTCAATAACAAGCTGAATGCTTCCATGACTGCGGTGGAGGGAGAAATCAACCAGATCTATGCGGCGCTGATCCAGTTCTTTAAACAGAATCGCAGTGATATGATCCAGCTGGAAAATCGTGTGGCGCGGCTGGAACAGAACGTCAATCTGCTCAACTGGCAGAATTCCGTCGAGTACCAGATGCTGGATGGTGTGGAGTATGTTGATCTGGACGATGCTTCCAAAATCGTCTGCATGGTGCGTGATTTCTACGATATCACCGGCGGCGAATGGCGCACCTCTGACCTGCTTTTGCTGAAAACGGCTATGAGCACCATTGACATTTCTCCGCGTGGAAACATCCGCTACTATGACTTCATCGACCGTGTAGCCGGTGACGAAAAACTGCTGACCAAACTGCTGGGAGGCAAGCACATCCAGCGCCTGCCGGAAACCTATCTGGTGCCGCTGCTGGGCATCAAGAAGCTGGAACTGCTGGACACCGATGAAGCTTACATTGTGGATACTGTGGAAAATTCGCTCCAGAGCGCAGGCGTTGCCGCAGACCGTCATAAGCTGGAAAACAATCTGGTGCAGAACTATGTGGCGCAGGAAGCACAGGTGAATCTGGATACCGAAGTCAATAACTATGACCTGACGATGGAAATGCTGTTCAACCTCCGCTCTGCGGAGGATTCCGGTTTGTTCCTGGAAGAAGTTGTGCCCGAAGTGCAGGAAGTGGAACCCGCAGAGCAAGTAGAGGAAAACACAGAAGCGGAACAGGAAGCAGCGGAAAAGCTGGTAGAAGAAGGCAAGGCCGCAGAAGAAGAGTTCCTGAAGGCTAACTTTGAAGATAGTGTTCCGCAGCTGGAAGACCTGTCCGAAAAAGGCTATGCCCGCGCCAATGGGATGCTTTTCTGGGCGTATTATTTTGGGTACGAGGATTATCCCAGTGACCCGCAAAAGGCGTTGGAATATGCGAAAAAGGGTTCTGATGCAGCAGACCCAATCTGTGGTCTGCTGTATGCGGCTTATTCGGATATTTCGCAGGATGAAAAACTTGAACTTCTCCGCAAGGTTCGGGCACAAGTTCGCAAGATGGCGGATGCAAATGATAGTCTTGCAGCGCTTATACTGGGTGCGTGCTATTTCCAAGCCCGACAGTATGACGAGGCGGAAAAAGCACTCAGTTCGCATGAAAAAGCTGGCGGCGTACTGGCCTATGAGATGCTCGGACTGATGCAGCAATACGTAAAGCAAGATGGAACAGCTGCGAAGGATTGCTATGAAAAAGCTGTAAAAAATGGAATCTATCATGCCTATGTTTTGCTGGGAGATTTGTATATGGGCTACTTCAGAACCTACCCTGACTCAGGTTCAGTAATGTACAACGAGGAGAAAGGGTTTGCGAATTATAAAAAGGCTGTTGAGTACCATCAAGCAGAGGGAGCATATATGCTATCACTATATACTTTTGGTGATAAACGAAATTATTGGGCGGCAATGGCGGAAAAACAGGGCTACAAAAAAGGTATGAAGTCGTGGACAAGTGATATTGAAGAATTTAATAAATAAAATAATAAGAAGATAGTCCATTATTGTCCATCTTCGTTGCTATAATGAAAGCAAACAAAGAGGAGGACAAGCCAATGACAGCAGATACCTTAAAAACCACCCGCGTGCTGGAGCTTTACCAAGCCTTTCTTTCCGGCAAGCTCATCAACAAACAGGAAGCCGCAGAGCAGTACCATGTGAATGCCCGCTCCATCCAGCGCGATATTGACAGCATTCGGGATTTTCTGGCAGAACAGTGCGCTAAAGAAGGCATCGTACGAAAAATCGAGTACGACAAAAGGGAAAACGGCTACCGTCTGGTCACGCAGGAGATCGAGCGGCTTTCCAAAGGTGAGGTGCTGGCTCTGTGCAAGATTCTGCTGGAAAGCCGAGCCTTCACCAGAGAACAGGTGGAAAAGCAGCTGCAGATCATCCTGAACCTCTGCGTGTCCCAGAAGGAAAAAGCAGACATTGAGTGGTTTATCAGCAATGAGTTGTTCCACTACCACGACCCAGCCCATGCAGCAGTTGACCCGGACAATCTGTGGATGGCGGCGCAGGCCATCCGAAATCAGTCAGTGTTGGAAATTGAGTATCAGAAGCTGAAAGATCACCAGATCGTAAAACGGACGGTTGAGCCGGTGGGGTTGATGTTCTCGGAGTATTATTTTTATCTCATGGGTATTATCACAGACCACTCCACCAGAGAGGCTTTCCATAAAAAGAACGATCCTTATCCCACCATTTACCGGCTCGATAGGATACATTCCATCAAGGAAACCGGAAAAAAGTTCTCTGTTCCCTACAAAGACCGCTTCAAAGAGGGCGAGTATAAGAACCGCACTCAGTTCATGTTCGGCGGTGAGCCGCAGAAGGTCAGCTTCAACTACTATGGCCCATCGGTGGAGGCTGTGCTGGACAAGTTTCCCATGGCAAAAGTTGTGGATAAACAGGATGGCGTATGCTCCATTGAAGCCGAAGTCTTTGGCACAGGCGTAAAAATGTGGCTGCTCAGTCAGGGCAGCAAAGTCAAGGTGACTGTGCCGGAAACATTGGTGCAGGAGATGAGAGCAGAGATTCAGAAGATGCAGGAGGTGGCAGACAAAGCGTAACTTTCGTGGAAGTATCTCGAAAAAAGAACGGAGGCTTTATGAAAAGAGGATTTTCGATTTTTCTTGCGGCGGCAATGCTGCTTTCCATGACAGCCTGCGGCGGCAGCGCAAACAGTGCGGGTTCTTCTGAAAGTGCAAGTGCCGTTGTGGAAAGCACAGCGGCAGCGGATACCGGTGTTATGTATGATTTCTACCGCAACGTTGGAGAAAACCTGAAAAACGGTGAAGTGGACGGTTATGACGGATATTTCACTGATTCTGCAATGACATTCCTTGCAGAAAACGATGCACTTTTTGAAAAGAACGAATGGCTTCCCGATGAAGAAGTAAATAAGATCGATGCGGAATTTGATCTTCGGGATGTTCTGAAAAATCCAGACCGTTATACTTCGCAGCTCTTCTACGGTGGCGGAATCATTGCGGATATCCGGGAAGAAACGCTGGATGATGGTACATATGTAACAGAAGGACTGATTCTTTGCAATGGAATCAGTTCAGAGGAGTATTGCTATTTTATATGCAGCGGTTCGGTCCCTCTTTATGCAGGCGATAACGCTGTGTTTGTAGGGCTTCCGCTTGGCGTCGGTAATGTTGATCTTACCAATAATACAAAACAGCGATGCGTTTACGTTGCGTGCGCGTATATGCAGAGCGCAGAGGATGCAGTGAACAGCGGAGCGCTTTTGCCAGATGATACATGGGAACCTGTGGATGACAGCAACAGTTCGGATGACGAACTGAATCCAATCAGCTATGAGGATAAAGTCATCAATGAGGTCTATGGTACGGTCTGGGATGGCTGGGAAAACTATGATCCGGATCATCCTGAATGGGATGAGATCACCTATGGCATGGTCATGGATTATCTGTTTGAGGATTCCACATATTATCAGTGGAGTTATGATGCAGCAACGAACACTGTGATATTGGAAGGAACCTACACTACATTCGATTACACAATGGGCATGGCAGATGAACCGACTGGTTGTGATGTAAAACTGTCTTTTACACAAATCAAGGCCGGAGACTGGATCGTTTTGGATTATAGCGGTGATGAATTTGACACGGTGGACGAGTTTTTGCAGACGGCGTATGACTTCTATTATCAAGGTAACTGCTATTAAACCGCGGCATAATACATAAAAAATAAACAGTGCGGGGTGACATGATGCCACTCCGCACTGTTTTGCTTAGGTAAAGGACTTGAGCACTTCTTTCAGTGCTTCACGCTGCTCCGGGGAAAGCTGAGCCAGAAGTTTCAAAAACTCCTGCTGCTCCTCCGGAGTGAGCCTGTTCTCCGGCTCAGAATGATTTTGGTGGCTCATAAAAGATACTTGCTCCTTTCGGCAAATCCTGTTCAGCTATCAGTTCAGCACGAATCTGACGTTTGTACTTATAATAGGTATTCCGAGCAAGACCGGTGAGCTTCATGCACTCGGCATCGTCAAGTGTGCCGCCAAAGGTCTTGCAGTGGGTGCGGATGATTTGCTTAGCTTCTCTGGATTTTTTCGTTTCAAAGCCAACACCCTTTTTGCGGCCAACCTGCTTGCCGTTCAGCCGGGCGGTCAAAAGGCCCTCACGGGTGCGCTGGTGCAGATCTGCAACTTCTTTTTCGGACTGCTCAAAGGCCAGCTTGATCTGCTCCTTTGCCAAGGCCATCAGATACTCGTTGATGCCCTTCAAGATGAAGTCCACATTTGTCCCTGTCATGGCAATGCTGCCGGACAAAGCCTTTTTGTAGGTTTCGGTGTCGATGTGGTGCTCTTTCAAAAACACCAGCCGGATGCCTTTGTGGTAAAGGTCTTCGTACAGAGCAAAACCCTCTTCTGCATTTCTGGACATTCGGGACACCGAATCGAACACCACCATATCCCCAGATTTTAGAATCCGATAGAGCTTCAGCCATTCCGGGCGAAAGATAGATGTACCAGTGTAGGCTTCCTGTACGATATGGGCAGTCGGATACTCGGCCTTGATATTGCGAATCTGACGGTCAATGCTCTGCTTTGCCGTAGAGATGCGGCAATAGCCATAGATGTTCATGCTTCTCCCTTCTGGCTCAAAGATAACGAGCGACATTTTTAAGACTGTGTTTTGCACCTTGAAATGGCCTGAAAATGGCTGGTTTTAATACAAAACAGAATATACGGTATTTTTAATACAGTTTTAGTGGGCACAGGCAGTCATAAAATCAGAAATGGTAGTGCACGGTTTGTGATTGGCGGTGTCCTCGCCATCCAAAGGAGCGTAGTTCCAGTCGGTGTCCTCGTCAATATATCGCCGCCCATCATCCGGCAGTTCCAGCGGTTCCGCAAGAATAATGGTGCCCCAGTGGTTGACCATCACAAAGGGCGCAATCTCACAAGGGATACCCCGGCACTCGTCATCATGCCGAACATCGTAGGCGTACAGACCATCCGGAATGGTATCTCTCTTGATGCGGATGCTGGTGAACAGCGCAGGCTTTCCGCAAACCGTGATCTCTTCGTAGTGATCGGTCATTGCATTAAAGGTCATAATCTGTCCTCCTTAGATTTCAATGATAAAAGCTCTGAATTTCTCTTTGTAGAAATCCATTGTACTCTGCGGCAGGGAAGTCAGATTCCCTTCGTTGTCACATCCGGCCAGAAATCCCGGCCCAGCAAGAACATCGGCTCCATCCCACAGCGGACGATTGAGCGGCAGGCCAAGCAGCTTGCCTTCATCATTGCAGACCAGTGTGACCGCTGAACCGGTGTCACTCAATGTGATGCATTCGATCAGCCCGCCTACAAAGTTCTGCATGGCTTCAAGGGTGTTGTCCAGATCAATCTCCTTTGGCAGCTCCATTGGCAGGAGCGCAAGGACTTTGATTTTTTCTTCTTTCATTGTGTGCCTCCAAATAAAAACAGGACAATCCAAATGGATTGTCCTGTAAAAAGTGAAAGGGAGCATCCGAAGATACTCCCCAGTAGATAATTATTTTTTTCTTACCATGCAACGTTTTTTGAAGAATGCGATGCCATAACAGAGGATGTCATCATAGTCATCCCGGAAGTCCGCTGCATACATCCGGTCATTGATCTGCTGAATGGCAGTATCACAGGCATCCGGCAGAGTATCCAGAGTTTTTGCATACTTGGCTTCAAAAATTGCCACACGGCCATTGCGGATATCCTTTACAATAACATCGCTGCGCCCCTCGCCATGCTCTTTGTTGGATTCCACCACATAGCCAGCACCAGTGAAGATGCCTGCAAGGAAAGCGTGGTAAAAATCCTCCCGATAGTCATGGTAGCTGATGGTCATGCGCAGCAGCTTGGTCATTTCTTTTGTCAGAGCTTCGCTGTTTCCGCTCCAGACTGAATCAAACAACGGGCTGCGGTTCCATGCCTTAGCGCTGTCGTCAAACCATTTGCTTACAGTGGTTTCAAAAATTTCCCGAATCTCTGCATTGGGAATCATCAGCGCAGAGCAGCCATCCGGCAGCGAATCTGTCAGATCCTTATCCCGCACCTTGGTCAGATAGCCCGTCAGATACAGCACACTCCAAAGATTTTCCTCAGAGGAGTGTAGATAATCGTAGGTCAGGTTTTCTTCAATATGCTGAACAATAGAGCCGCCAGCCATCAGAGTTTCAAGCTTTGTGGTGATATTGTCGCCTGCATAGTCGATGAAAGAACGGATGATGGCGTTATCACTGGTGTTTTTCCAATAGCTTTTCGGCTTCTGTGCTACACCATACTGGAAATCCCGCAGATAACTGATTACGTCCCACGGACAATAAATGTCTGCATCGCCAAAATGATAACCGTCGTACCATGCCTTGATTTCAGCAGACTGCGATTCAAGACCAGCATCTTTCAACATTTGATCTACATCTGCCTGTGTAAAACCAAAGGATTCGCTCAACCGGGGAGAAAGAATCGTATCCGAAACAAAATTGTTCGTCCCGGTAAAGATGCTTTCTTTTGCAATTTTCAGGCAGCCGGTAATAACAGCAAAGTCAAGCGAAGTATTGTCTTTGAGCGTGGTGCTCATCATAGCCCGCATCACGTCCAGCATCTGCGAATAATATCCGTTGCTGCTGGCTTTTGCAATGGGAACATCATACTCATCCAGAATGACGACCGCCGACTTTTTGAAATGGATTTCCAGCATCCGGGTCAATAGCAAAAAGCAGCTTTTTGTTTCATCCATTGATGCAGTGCGTCCCAGAATCCGCTTAAAGATGCTTTTGTCATCGTCAGAAATAGCATCGTCATCCAAAAGAAACTGATAATCCTGAAATGCAAATGCCAGCTTCATGCACAGCATTCCATAGGCACTTTCAAAGGTCAGACCGTCCGTATCCTTGAAAGAGAAAAGTACCACAGGACACTGGTTCATCCATTTTTTGCAAAGCTCTGTATTTTTGGAGATCGCCAATCCCTCAAACAGTTGCTTGCTGTCTTTGCGGATGTCCAGAAAATTTGCGAGAGTGCTCATACCAAGTGATTTTCCGAAACGGCGAGGACGAGTGATCAATGTTACTTCAGCGATACCACCGCTAAGAAGTTCAGAAATCAGATTGGTCTTGTCGATATAATAATACCCGCCTTCTCGAATCTTTTCAAAATTCGAGATTCCAACAGGAAACTGCAAATCTTTCATGCAATGCTCCTTTCCGCTCACAGAGGAGAGCTTTCAGAACTCACTACTGTAAGTGTACCATGAAATATAGAATCATACAAGAATCAAGTGACATCGAAATAGAGCAGTTTTATTATGCTACGTTCAATCTGGTGGCTTTGTAGCAGTCTGCGCACATTCCCTCATGGGTGGCGGCAAACTCTGCCGCCTGCATGATAGAACCGTCCTTCAGCTTGACCCTCTTGATGGGCTGGTTGCACCGGGCGCAGATGCAGGGCACAGGCGGCTGTTCCTGATTTTGGCTGGTGGGTCTCGGCTTCGGCTGCTTTTGCGGTTCTGCCTCCGGCTGCGGTGCGGCATCTTCCGGCAAATCCTCTCCGGCATAAACGTACAAGCCAAGGCCAAACATAGCAAGGTTCTTCACCAAGCACCGCATGATAGCTTTATTCACATCGAACATGGATGCTGCTTCTACGGTGCGTTCTTCCATGCCGATTTTTTCACGGCGGCGAGTCTGCGGATTGTAATCCTATTTCGGGGTGGTGTAGGTGTAAGGCACAGCTTTCATGGCTTTGTTTGCGCCATCCAGTACAGGCAGCCACATTTCGTGCGAAACGCCCTCAATCGTGACTGAGGTGTACACCATGAAGCCGGTGATAGGGTCATAAACATAGGGCAGACCGTTGAATTTCTTGACCTCATAGCTGGCAGCAGGGTACAGCTTCTTCACCTCTGCCCAAGCATACGCCCAGCTTACATATTTCAGTTCCGTGCTGCCGGACTTTTTGACTTCCAGATGATCTTTGAAGTCAATAGCAAATAATTTTACGAATGGATTTTCCATGATAGCATCCTTTCTGATAAAAACCCGGCGCAACAAATGAATTGCTGCGCCGGGTTTTGTATTGCTGTACTAAACAAAGTTAGAGAAACGGGCAATTTTGTATTGCCGTACTAAACAAAATTGGAAAAACAGGCAATTTTGTATGCCAGCAGACATACAAAAATCATGCTGCATGGATAATGGTAAACCTGCGGCTGCTTACATTCTTGCTGTACCGATTGAAAATATCGGGCTGTTCTTTCTTCAAACGCTGGGAGTCTACCCGTTTACTTTCGGAGGATACCCACGACACCTTATAGCCCGGTGCTATGCCATAGGCAGCATCCTGCATTTGCAGCTTGACCTGCTGCTCGATAGCCGTTTTCTCCTGTTCCATCTGCTCGATTTGATCGGAAAGCTCCTGCCGCTTGTCCAACAGATTACGGATGGGATTCAGATCGGCAGTTTTGTTTCGATCATCTACAGAGTACAGCTGATTGATCTGCTGTGTATCCCCCTCGCTTCCGGTAGGTACAGGTGGAATTTCGGGCATCACATTGTACTTCCAGAAGTGCTCTTCTTCGGCAATGAGGTTATCCAAAACAGCTCTATCACTGATGATTTTATGAATTACCAGCTCTTTTCCGAAAATAAGAGCAGCAATGTACCAGCAGTCAAAACCGCTTACAGCCAGATAGTGGTTGACCTGAGCCATGTAATGTGCAGGGATTTTTCCATCAGCCCATTTGTCTGCAGAAAACGGCGAGACTGTCTTGCACTCCAGCCCGGCCTTCTGTCCAACGATCAGGCGGTCAAAATCTGCCAGAAGCAGCGGATGTTCCTCACTCTGGTAAATGGCATTTGCACGGCGTACTTTCAGACCGGTGGCCTCGGTGAAGCGCTGCGCCACATAATCCTCCAGATCACGGCCCTGCCGCATAGCCTCGTTGTCGATATTTTCAATGGTATCGCTGATTTTATCGTGGTACACCTGAAATGCAGAGCGATAGGGATTCAGGCCAAGGATGGCACCGGCATCCGTGCCGGTAATACCGCACTTGCGGTAGCGGAGCCAATCCTCTTTGGACAGGTTCAAAGTTGAAATCAATCTTTTCATGCGCTTTGCATCCTTTCTTTCATAATAGATTCGGCAAGAATGAAGTCATATTCCACCAAGTCTTTCATGATCGTGGAAAAGTCGCTGGCCAATGAATGGCAAGAGCCAACCCACAGGTCGTAAAGAAAATCCAGAATATTATTTTGCACCCTGAGATGGTTCCAGTAGCGCTCCTCCAGTCTGCCCTCGGATTCCAAAATAATAATGGCGGTGCTGATGGTACTTTTCATCGTGATCTCATAAGCCATGGTAACGCTGATTTCAGAAGCACTCTTCTCAACGTTGTCAAAGAATTCCGTGAATTCCCTGAAAATGCGGTTGTTTACATCATTCATGTGTTGCTCCTTTATGCTGCAGCCAGCACCATCTTGTAGGCTTTGTCGATCATCGGGTTACCCTCTGCAGTATGCAGGAACAGATTTTCTTTGTAATTCTTGGTCTTGCGGAGAGGATCTGCGTGGGTAGCAAAATCGGAGACTGCGTTGATAAAGCGCCAACCGTTTTTGCCGACCCATTCCAGATCCGGTGCGTTATAATAGCGAGCCTTCAGGTCTTCCTGCAAGCGCAGGTTATTCTTCCGCTGGCAATCGGACAGGTCCTCAGAAATCGGGAAAAACTCATTGATGAACTCCTGCACCTTGTGATCGGATAAATCGATGCGAGCCAGCTCATCGCCACGGTTGCCGAGTTCAACCATATAGTTGCTGGCTAGCTGCAGGGTTTCACGGGCATCCTGCACGCGGAGCAGAACATTTTCGGTGTGGCGTGCAGTCCAGCTGCGCTTTGCGGTATTCAGCGCAAGGTTCAGCGTGTTCTGGCAGACCACACGGATTGGAGTCATGGCCACTTTCACACCAGAACTTCCGTCATGACTGTTGAAGATCACAAGATATGGTACTACCTGATCTCCAGCGATAAGATATTTCCTCGGAAGCCTTGCCAGCATCCAGACTTTCTTGCCGCCCTGCAAAGAACCGGCAGTTTCGTAAGTAACACCTTCACCCAGCAGGTCATCCGTGAACTGAAATGCTTCTTCGTTCTGCACAATGCGGTAGCGGTCGGATACCACACCCAGAACAGCATCATCAGTGCTGCGGACATTTGCGCGATAGCCGGGGATCATAGCACCCGTGCCGGAATAGATATTGCGGCTTTCCACCTGCCAGTCCAGACCGGCTAGTTCCAAGGCTTCACGGCTTGCAGGGGCATCCATAATGATACGGCCAAGGCCGTGCCAAGGTGTCTCACGGACAGAGAACATCGTTTCAACATTTGCGGGCATAGTAAAATCTCCTTTTCAGTGTACTGTGATCAATTGTTGTTTTCCATTTCTTCAGCGATGCGGACGAGGACTTCCACCAGGACGGTGCCAACCTCTTTGACGATTTCGGACCAAAAGTTCATAATGCTTTCTCCTTTCTGCGCAGCTGTGCTTCAAAATACGATGGTAATAATGATAGTGATGGTGCGGAATAACAAAATGCTCACCTCCAGACATGAAAAAGCCCCTGAGTCTTTCGACTCAGAGGCTTTGAATCATGATTATTATATCTGGGTGAAAAATGGAAATTTGAGAAAGCTAAAGAGAGGGATTTATCATAAAAAATTATAATGCAGGACGAATTTGCGCTAAAAGAAGTTGGTCCGCCGGAAGCCACGGAACAGAATCAAGCTCCTTTTTAGTCAGCCAGCGTGCAGCCTCGGCTTCTTTCAGCACCAGCTCGCCGGAAACCACTTCGCACCAGAAACAGTCCATAGAAAGATGGAAGGTGGAATAATCGTATTCAATGGTGTCGATGAGGTCGCCTACCGCGATCTCGGTATCCAGCTCTTCCCGGATCTCTCGTTTCAGTGCCTGCTGTGCGGTTTCTCCCGGCTCGATTTTACCACCCGGAAATTCCCACTGGCCTTTGTAGTCGCCATAGCCGCGGGCGGTGGCATAAATTTTATGTTTCGTCTGAATATCGTCGCAGATCACAGCTGCAACAACGCGAACAACCTTCATGATATTCTCCTTTTAACCGACCACCAGCTTGTTGGTCTTTTTGAGGAACTTTGCAGGGATCGGGCGGTCCAGCCGCCATGTGATGTTCATGGGGCGGGAGCCCTCGTGCTTCACATAGTTCACCGTGCCCAGATAGGTATACGCTCCTGCACCGCCAAAACGGGCATCTGCCTTGAACTCGCGCACGAACAGCAGCACCCGGCTTCCCTTTGCACGGTGATGGATGTAGCGCTGCCCGGTGGCAGAGTTTTCGGCGGTGGTGCTCTGGCTCTGCCAGTGGAACAGGCTCTCGTTGATGGAATAATCCTTGTACATGGTGGTGGGGGAGTAATCCTTGTCCGCTTTGTTCAGGGTCACAAAGAACACGTCCAGCTGCTTTTCCGGCAGCCATTTCACGCCCTCGCGGACGGTAGCAGGCTTCAAAAAGTCCAGCGCCACCAGCAGTTGGTCGCGGGTATAGGTGCAGTGCAGGTCCAGCGGACAATCAAAGCCCACATCCACCGGCTCGTCAATAAAATCGATGCGGTCATATTGATACTGCAAAAGTGCCTGCAGCTCCCCCAGCAAAACGGGACTGTCCGAGAGAGCATACAGGTTATCGAGAACTTCTTCATCCTCCCAGCTTTCTGCAGTTTTGCCCCAGAGAGTCACATAGAACATCTGCAGCATCCGCTTCTCTACTGGTGATAGAGTCGCAAAGTCGGTGTTATCCAATTTTGGCAGAAGCCCCAGCAAAAAACGAATCCACCTGCGGGAATCCACGACTGCAAAGCGTGCAAGGGCTTTGGTCATAGTTTCTTCCAAAGGTTCTGTAAAATCGGATGCCGCCCCTGCGCGGACGCACAGCCTGCTGAAGCAGACCTTTTTGCTGTAAATTGCACGCGGGTCAAGATGGTAGTAGTCGAGGAAGTTCCCCAGTGTCAGGGGCAGGCCGGTATCCTCGGTAAAGGCAGCCGCCCGCGCCACAAGCCCGGAGGTGCGGTCATAGGAGGCGCTGATATTGTCCAGCACATATTTTGCGGCATATTTCTCCAACTGAATATAGCAGCCTTTAGGTGCAGAGACAAAGCCCTCTTTGAGCTCCCGGCTGACGCTGCGGGTGGTGTTGGAAAGCAGTGCTGCGAATTTCTCCTCAAAATTGTACTTTTTGTTGGCCTGTCCGATGAAATCCAGAACGGTCAGGCAATCCTTGTTTTCTGCCAGACGTAAGCCGCGCCCCAACTGCTGCAAAAACACGGTCAGCGACTCGGTAGGACGCAGGAACAGCACCGTGTTCACCTCGGGGATATCCACGCCCTCGTTGTAAATGTCCACCACAAAGAGAAAACGGAGCTCCCCGGAAACCAGCCGCTGCTTGGCGGCGTTGCGCTCCTCGTCAGGAGAGTCGCCGGTCAGTGCCATAGATGGAATGCCGTGGGTATTAAAGTAGCGCGCCATGAATTGGGCATGAGCGATGGAAACGCAGAAGCCCAGACCCTTTACCTCGTCGATATCGGTGACATATTTCAGGATGGAGTTCACCACAAGGTCAGCGCGGCGCTCCGCCACCATGGACACCGAGCCGGTGGTGGGTTCCAGCGCACCGGACAAAAATGCGCAGAAGCGTTGATTTGCCCGCGCCGTTGGCGCCGATGATGCCATAGTAGTTGCCGGGCGCGAATTTAAGGTCCACGTGTTTATACAGGGTGCTGCCCTGAAACTGAAGACTGACGTCGGTCACTGTTAACATAAAGTTCCTCCAAAAGGCGCCGTAATGGGCGCATAATCATTGTTATTATACCATGAAAAGGGGCTTTTCGTAAAGCGAACGAATTTTTGTTTTCAATGTGCTGAAAAAAGAATTTGATCTTTGTGCAATATGGACATTGCACAATTCGACAGTAATATGGTACAATACTAGTAGCGATTGCACACGTTAACATTTTGCTTTTGCAAAGATATTTCTTAGCGTGTGCTCTTTTTTTAGGATCGTTTGCACACGCGTGCAAAAGGAGTGTGAACATGGGAAGTGTAACCATCAAAGACATTGCGCAGCTGGCGCATGTATCACATACAACGGTATCCCGCGCTCTCAATGGAAGCCCTTTGGTCAACGAAGAGACCCGTCAAAAGATTCGTTTACTGGCAGAGAGCATGAACTATGTGCCGAACCTGTCTGCCAAAGGACTGGTGCGTGTTCGTTCCTATAACATTGGCGTTTTCTTTACCAGCTTAGTACATGCAACCTCGTCTGATTTTATTTACACAGTGATTCAAAGTGTGAGCGACTGCATTTCCGGAAGCTATAACGTGCTGTTCAACGGCATCGACAAACTGGCCGATGACTATCGCATTACAACAGCCAATTACGATGGTGTTCTTCTGGTAAGTCAGCGTCCGGAAGACGATGTTTGGATCCAGCGCATCCAGGCAGCAGGCGTTCCGCTGGTAGTTATCAACCGCAAGCTGGATGACAAGGGCATCAAAAATATCTACTGTGATGAAAAAGCCGGTGTCCAACAGGCGGTCGCATACTTGATTGAGAATGGCCACCGGGACATCGCTTACCTGAAAGGGAACGAGGAATCTTCATCCACACATCGGCGTTATGCAGGATTCGTGGATGAAATGGAAAAGCACCATGTCGATATCCGCCCGGAATGGATTTTATCCGGCGATTACAGCGCCGAAAGCGGCTATCGAGGTATGCAGGCTCTTTTGAAACGCGCTCAAAAACCTACCGCAGTAATTTCCGCATCGGATGCGGTAGCGTTTGGCGCTATGAGAGCAGCGCACGAAGCCGGAATCGATATTCCCGGGGATCTCTCCCTCGTTGGATTCGACGATGGCATGCTGGCGGCTTACTCCTATCCGCCCCTCACCAGCATCCGCCGACCAATCGGAGAAATGGCGGCAGAAGGTGCCCGGCAGCTTCTCCGCCTGATTGAAGGAGAAAGCTGGCCGGAAAATACGGTATGCTATCCTGTACGCCTTTCCATAAAAAAATCGATCCGTCGACTGAACGCAACCGAACGGAAATAACAATTGTGCTCGCATCAAAAAAGCACACCCCTTCGCAGAACGAAAGAATGCGCTTTTCAAAGGGAGAACTTGGCCATCCTCCTTTTCTAATTATAGCACAAATCATGCGTGTTCGACAAGTGGCTGCAACAGGGGATGCGTTTTTGGTTATATTCTGCATTATTTAAAAGGAGGAAAATTATGAAACGCTTTCTCACACTCGCTTTGACCTTTGCAATGTGCCTGACTCTTGTTTCCTGCAGTGGAACAACAACGTCCGAGAGTCCGGCTTCCACCGGAACGGCCAGTGCCGCTGAAGCGGATGACACGGTATACGAACTGAAGCTGGCACACATCTATGCAGCGGATCATCCGTTTAATGTCGGCCTGAATCAAATTGCACAGGAAATCAGCGATCAAACCGACGGCCACGTCAACATCACGGTATATCCAGCCGCACAGCTGGGCGCCGAAACCGACGAAATCAACAACATTCTGTCCGGCTCCATCGATATCGCAGTTCTTGGCATCGGTGAGGTAGGCAAATATGTGACAGATTTTAATGTGTATGAAGCCCCCTATGTCTTCAGCAGCTGCGATCAGGCAATGCGCGCAGTCAACAGCGACGTCATGGCACCTTACTATGAACAGATAAAAGGAAAAGGGTTCTCCATTCTGACTTCTTTGTATTACGGAGTTCGTGATTTGACCTGCAACTTCCCGGTGGACTCGCCTGACGACACAGCCGGTATGAAAATTCGTGTGCCGGATCACACCATTCCTTCCTATATCGCAAAATACGTCTTCAAAGCGAATGCCACGCCTATGAGCCTGAGCGAAGTGTATCTGGCGCTGCAGCAAGGTGTTGTAGACGGACAGGAAAATCCGATTCCCACAATTTACGCACAGAAATTCCACGAAGTATGCAACTACATCAATCTCACCCAGCATCAAATCACCATTTGCCCGGTCATCATTGGCAATAACGTGTTAGAAGAAATGCCGGATGAATATGCACAAATTGTGCGTGATTGCTTTGTCTCCGGAACAGATACCGTCAATCAACTGGTGTTGGATGCGGAAGAGGAGCAGCTGCAGCTGATGATTGATGAAGGTGTGCAAGTCCATGAACCGGCTGACCGCCAGGCTTTTGTAGATGCCGCCGCTCAGGTAGTAGAAGCTTGCGAAGCCGAAGGTCTGTGGACCGCCGGTCTGTATGATTCGCTGCAGGCCATCGAGTAATCTCTCACGAAACAAGCCGCCCGTCTCTGTGCGGCGGCTTTCTTTCACACAATATTTTGAAAGGAGAATGGCCAAATTATGAAACGCAGCATTCAAAAAGTGGATAAATGTTTATCAATGATTGAAAATGCGGTCATTATTCTCGGGTTATCCGCCATGTTTCTTATTTTGTTGGCACAAGTGATTATGCGGTATGTGTTTTCCCGCCCGCTGACCTGGAGCGAAGAGGCCGCACGCTTTATTTTTGTATATGTAAGTTTTATTGGAATCAGTTATGCGTACCGTCAAAAAGGACATATCCGGATGGAAGTGGTTGTAAATTTATTCCCTCAAGCCGTTCGCCGCGGGTTGGAAGTCCTTATTAACTTGGGTACCATCGCGCTGTTTTGCTATATGATCCCCTTTTCTTTTCGCTTTATCGGCATTCAGGCGGGTGTGAAGGCAACAGCCACTCACATTCCCATGAGCATTGTTTATACTGCTCTTCCGCTGGGCATGGCGCTTTCCTGTGTCCGACTGCTGATCAGCAGTCTGCGCATCGTATGGGGAGAGGAGGAGAACGCATGATTTTGTTGATTGTTGTTTTTGCCGTGTTAATGATTATTGGCGCTCCGGTCGGATTGTCGCTGTTGGGCAGTTCCGTCGCTTATCTGGTTGCAAGCGGCTATTCTCTTCAACAGGCTTTTCAAGCTTTTACAAGCGCCATCAGCAACTCTTTTACCCTGATCGCTGTTCCGTTTTTTATTCTTGCAGCCTCCATCATGAACTCCGGCGGCATTACCAAGAAAATTTTTGATTTCTGCAATGTCGTTGTAGGCTGGGTACCCGGTGGATTGGGTCATGCCAATATTCTTTCCTCCGTCGTATTCGCCGGTATGTCCGGTGCGGCCATTGCTGACGCAGGCGGGCTGGGCGCAATTGAATTAAAAGCCATGAAAGAACAAGGGTTTGACGAAGATTTCAGCCTTGCCATTACCGGAGCTTCCAGCATTTTGGGGCCCATTATTCCGCCCAGCGTACCTGCCATTTTATTCGGCGTCGCCGGCAGTGTCTCGATCGGGAAACTGTTTATCGGCGGCATCATCCCCGGTATTCTCATGGCAATTGCAATGGCTGTCCTTGTTTGCATCCAAAGTATCAAACGAAATTATCCTCGCATGCCGTTTCCCACTGCACACAGCCTTTGGCATTCTTTTAAAGCAGCTTTCTTCCCTTTGCTGTGCCCTGTGATTATCATCGGCTGCATTATGACGGGTGTCTGCACTCCCACGGAAGCTGCGATCATCGCCGTATTCTATGCATTGATTCTGACATTGTCAACCCGCACCATTCGCCTTCGTGAACTTCCCGGCTTCCTTTTGGAAACTGCCAACAGCACCGTTAATGTAATGTTTATTATCGGTGCTGCCAATGTGTTTGCCTGGATCCTTACGGTGGAGCAGGTTCCGCAGAACATGAGCCTGTGGATGACTGATCACATTGATGACAAAATCGTCGCACTTTTGTTCATCAATCTGATCCTTTTGATTGTCGGAACCTTTATGGAAACCGCTGCTGCTATTTCCATCCTGGTCCCCATCCTCATGCCGATTGCTTTGAGCTATGGCATTGATCCCATCCATTTTGGCATCATGTGCATTCTTAACCTGATGCTCGGCCTGCTCACACCTCCTATTGGAATGGTGCTGTACGTTTTGAGTTCTGTCTCCAAAGTCCCGTTTGAAAAAATTGTGCGGGCAGTTCTGCCGTATTTGGGAGTTCTCCTGATCGTCCTCCTGATGATCACCTTCATTCCCGGTTTGGTCACCTTCCTGCCCAATCTGGTTTTATAAGGAGGGAGTTGTGCAAGTATGAACGATCGCTTATTCTGTCAAATTCCCCGCCCCAAAATTGGAATCCGTGTGGTTGTTGATGGGCGCTGCAATGGTGTTCGTGAAAAAATTGAAGCACCGACTTTTGCTCTGGCGCAAAAAGCCAAAGAGCTTCTGGAGAGCCACGTTTTTCATGCCGATGGACAACCCTTGGAATGCGTAATTGGTTCTGTTGGTGTGGGCGGTGTGCGCGAGGCCGCGCTGGTAGCGCAAGAATTTTCGCAAGAAAACGTAGGCGCGGTCATCAGCATTTCCCGTGCGTTTGCCTATGCGGCGGAAGTAATGGTGTACGACGATCAAATTCCGCAGGCAATTTGGGGCTTCAGCGGCAGCGAACGCCCCGGCTCCGTCTATCTGGCGGCCGCAGTTGCCGTTGCAGAACAAAAGGGCGTTCCCATCTTCAAGATATACGGCCAGGATGTACAGGATGCAGATGATATATCTGTACCGCAGGATGTTGCAAAAAAGTTAGTGCTCTTTGCGCAGTGTGCCCTTGCCGTAAGCACCATGCGAAATAAGGCCTATCTCTCTGTGGGCAACGTTTGCATGGGAATCGGCGCTTCCATTGTAGACCAGGAATTTTTCCGCTGCTATTTGGGCATGCGCACCGAAACCGTGGATATGAGCGAAGTGCAGCGCCGCCTTCAGTTAAATCTATTTGATCCGAATGAATATCAGCGTGCTATGGCTTGGACCAAAGCAAATTGTACAGAGATGGAGGACCCCAATCCCCCTGAAATCCAGCAAAGCCGGCAGCAAAAGGACGAGGTGTGGTCTACGATCGTCAAAATGACGCTGATTCTGCGGGACCTGATGGTGGGAAATCCTGAGCTGGAAAAGCTGGGCTGGAAAGAAGAGGCCCACGGCCACTACGCTCTGATGGCAGGATTCCAGGGACAGCGCCAATGGACGGACTTCATGCCCAACGGAGATTTTTCCGAAGCAATTTTAAACAGTTCCTTTGACTGGGACGGTCCTCGCCGCCCGTATACGCTCGCTACAGAAAACGACAGCCTCAACGCTGTGACAATGTTGTGGGGTACGCTTTTAACCGGCACGGCACAGATGTTCTGCGATGTACGCGCTTATTGGAGTCCGGAGGCGCTTGCCAAAACCGCCGGTCAGGTACCGGAAGGCGCTGCCGCGAACGGATTTATCTATTTGACCAATTCCGGCGCCGCTGCTTTGGATGGAAGCATGGCTTCCGACGTCGACGGCCATCCGGGTATCAAACCCGCTTGGGAGATGACCGAGACCGATATCTCCCGTTGTCTGGATGCTACACGCTGGGGTGCGGGAAAACTGGCTACATTCCGCGGCGGCGGATTTTCTTCCAGCTTTTTGTCCAAAGGCGGCGTGCCTTTGACCATGATCCGCCTGAATCTTTTAAAAGGTCTCGGGCCTGTGTTGCAGTTTGCCGAAGGCGAGAGCGTAGAACTTCCGGATAATGTGGAGCAAGCTGTAATCCGGCGCACCGATCCCACTTGGCCCAAGACCTTCTTTGTCCCAAGGTTGACTGGTCAGGACGCCTTTTCCAATGTTTACTCCGTCATGGAAAACTGGGGCAGCAATCACTGCACTTTATGCTATGGTCACATTGGCGCACAGCTTATGACGCTGGCCTCTATGCTGCGTATTCCTGTATGCATGCATAACCTTCCGGATGAATCGATTTTCCGGCCGGCAGCCTGGCGAATGTACGGTACACATGAAGCCATGAGTGCAGATTTTCGCGCCTGCGCCACTTATGGACCGTTATATGGTCCCTACCCTGTTCGGAGGTAACGACTATGGAAATCATCAATGCTCCCAGTTTGGCAAACTGTGATTTTCTGAATTTCCGCGATCAAATTTTTCAACTGGTCGATGGAGGGTGCCAATGGTTTCACATTGATATCATGGACGGTCATTATGTTCCCAATCTATGTTTTCCCGTGCGTTTGGTGAAAGAGTTAAAACAAACCTTTCCCGCCATCCAGATGGATGTGCATCTGATGGTCACGGACCCCATGACTTATATTGCCCCACTGCGTGAAAGCGGTGCCGATTGGGTAAGTTTTCATCTGGATTCTACCCCCTTCGCGCGTCGTGGCCTTGCCGCAATTCGGGCACAAGGAATGAAAGCCGGTATCGTGATCAATCCCAGCCAGCCAATCTCGCTTTTGGAGCCTCTGATTGACTTTGTGGACTATATCGTCCTCATGACCGTGGAACCCGGCTATGCGGGGCAGCGCTTTCTGTCGGACAGTCTTTCCCGGCTGGAACAACTGGTCCAGCTAAGAGGGAACCGGCCGATCCCCATTTCCATCGATGGCGGCGTAGATATGTACCATGCCGCAGAATGCGCCAGACGGGGAGCCCAAATTTTTGTAACCGGAATTTATACGGTCTTCAACCAACCGGACAATATTTCCGCTGCCTGCCGACGTTTTCAGAGAGAAATCTCCGCTGCTGCGGGCTAAGTTTCAGCAAAAGCTCTGCTTCTTTTATCGGGAAGCAGAGCTTTTTGCGGCAAGCAGACTGTTCGCCGCACAAGCAAACCTTCACAAAATTTTTACAGCTGTCCCGGCGCATCCGTGCTATACCCATTTATAGACGATTCCGTCTGTTTTTTTGAAAGGAAGCGAAACGGATGATTTTTTTACAGATTCTGCGGCTTTTGGCGGTCATGGTTCTGGCCTTCGGAGCCGGCAAGCTGGCTTCAAAGCTGAAAATGCCCGTCATTCTGGGCTGGCTGATCGCAGGGATGGTGCTGGGGCCCCATGCGCTGAACCTGCTGGACCAGCAGACGCTGGACGCGGCCTGGTTCGGCAGTGTGGAACACCTTTTGGAGTGCGTTGCGGGCCTGATAATCGGCACCGAGCTGCTGTGGAAAAAGCTGCGCAGTGCCGGGCGGCAGATCCTGGTCACCACCGTGACCGAATCGCTGGGCACCTTTGCAGTGGTCAGCCTGGTGTTTGCCTGCGTGTTCCGCATCACGGGCGTGCCGGTCTATCTGGCGTTTTTGTTCGGCGGCATCGTGCTGGCCACAGCGCCCGCGCCCTCGCTTTCCATTGTGAACGAGCTGAAGACCAACGGCCCGGTGACCCGCACCCTCATGCCCATGGCCGCGCTGGATGATCTGGTGGGCGCCACGGTGTTCTTTGTAGTGGTGGCGCTGGTTTCGGCGCAGATCTCCTCGGTGGGGATTCCGGTGGCAGGCATTCTGGTGCTGGTGTTTCTTCCGGTTCCGCTGGGCGGAGCGATGGGCTTTTGGGCCGGGTGCCGGATGTGCCGCGCGCGGACCCCCGCGCCAGGTCTTTGGTACCATGCTGGTCCTGCTTGCAGCCACCGCCGGACTGGGCGCGCTGGTAAATGCGCTTCTGCCGGTTCCTGTGCTGAACTTCATGCTGCTGGGCATGTCCTTTTCCGCGGCATTTGCCAACTGCATTCCCGAAGGCCTTCTGGAAAACATCATGCGTGTGATGAATCCCGTCATCGGGGCTGATTGTGGTCATTTTGAACCTGGGTGCGCCGCTGGACTATCATCTGATTTTCGGCGCGGGGATCTATACTGCCGTGTACATTCTGGCGCGGGCTGTGGGCAAGTACAGCGGGGCCTATCTGGGGGCCGCCGTGACCGGCGCGCCCAAAACCGTGCGCAATTTTCTGGGCTTTGCCCTGCTGCCGCACTCCGGCGTGTCGCTGGTATTCACCGGTATCGCGGTATCCGTTCTGAGCGGTCCCGCCCCCGAGTGCGCTTCCATCCTGCAGGGACCATTGCGGCAGCCGCGGTCATCAATGAGGCCATTGCGGTGTTCATAGCCGTAAGACGAAGTTGGGACGTGTGGAGTGGAATCCCGGTACACTTGCAGGTGTTCTGGCAAATGAGCGCCATTGTGGTGATGTACTGGCAAGAAAGACCTTTACACCGAACTTTTTGACGCATAAATCAAAGAAAAACAACAATGATCGGACACAGTACAGGCAGAAGAATCACCATGAAGCCATTGTTTCCAGAGAAGTTTTTAATGCAGCCAATCATCTGCGGGCATCCCGCAATTATTCAAAGAAAAACAGACCCTTGCCCGTGTTGAGCGTGGTTGAAGATGGGATTTTGCGAGGATATGTGCCTTTTGATAAGGATTGGACAGGTTTTTCGGCAGAAGAATACAGGAAAGCCTCTGAAAGCGTGATGAAAGAACCGGATGTCACTGTTACTGCGGATGTGAAAAAGCGTCTTGATCTGACGGGCTATGAAATAGTCAGGGTACAGTATTTTTCTACTATGCAGAATCCGGCTATGACGATTTCTAATGGACGATTGCGCTTTAACACCGCTTGCTTGAAAAAGTTTGAAAATGTTGAATATGTGGAGCTGCTGCTAAATTCTGTTGAACGCTGCATTGCCATTCGCCCCTGTGACAAGAATAATCCAAACGCGATCCGTTGGGGCAGACTGAAAGAGGGACGTTGGTGTGCAAGCACTTTGGGCTGTCGTGGACTTGCAAAGACTTTATTTGACATTATGGAATGGGATGAGGATTTGCGTTATCGGTTCCGTGGCCAGTTTTTGGAGCAGGGCGATAACAAAATGATGCTGTTCGCATTTGATGAGCCTGAAATGATTAAGGTGGAAGAAATCGTTCTGCCTCCAAAGGAAAACACCGAAGAAGATGAGGGCGAAACGGTCAAAAAGAAGATTTACATTTTTCCACCAGAGTGGGCTGGAACATTTGGACAGCCGATTACAAGTATAGCACAGGTGGGTATCTTACGGCAGGAGCATTATGCCGGAAACTGGGATGTATTTCGTCCTGCGACGGAGATAGAGGAAATGAACATATTTACGGCAGAAAGTCTAAATGAGTTGCTCCGTGAAGCGGAGAAGATAATGGAAGGATGGACTGATTATAGATGAATGAAGAAAACACAACAATCATGCCGCCAGAGAAGCAGATTGTGCAGGATGATAGAGACGCACGGGCGGAAGAACTGGAAAGTGCCTTTTCGTATGATGGCTACCAGGTCGTGCGAAAGGAATTGTTTGCCCATCTGCGTGACCCGGCAATCGTGATTCGTAAAGATAGTATCACATTCAATACAGCCTGTATCACAGGGCTGGAGGATGTGGTCTACGTTCATGTCATGTTCAACAATGATTTGAAGCGTATCGTTGTTCGTGGGTGTGATGAAAATGACAAGGACGCTCTGCGTTGGTGCGTGGCAAAACCGGATAAGCGCAAAAGCCGGAAGATGTCCTGCAAGCCATTTGCGACTTTAGTTTATCAGAAAATGGGATGGGACAGCGAGTGCCGATATAAAATGCTGGGGTACAGGATTACCTTTGAGGGTGAAACTCTGTATGTTTTTGATCTGCTTGTGCCAGAAATTTTTCATGAAGGACAGAGAAAAAAGAACGCAGTCGATTCGCAGGATAATGCTGCGTCAACAAAACCTGTGAACAGCCGAAAGGGATTTTACCTGGATGATATTGTGGGAACTTTTGGTGTGCCTGTGGAAGAACACCGGAAAGAATCTGAAGTCAAGCAAATGGATGGGTATGTGTCAATGGGGATTCTGACAGGAAAGATTGCTCCTGAAGCTGGAAAGGACTAATTGACAGGTTGTACAAGGGGAGGGTCTGTCCATTTGTGGGAGGTGAGCAATATGCAAAAAACAGAACAGAAAACGGAGCAACAGGCAGGACTTGGCATGAGTTTCTGCGAGGAAGAGGGACGAATCACGGTCTTCAGAAAAACGCTGGAAGCGTTAGAATGGCCGTCACACTATCGGTTTCTGTATAATCGTAAAATGAAACAGATAGCTGTACAGGCGTGTGGAGCAGAAGAATCAGGAGCGCATCGTGTGGGAAAACCAGACGAATCTAATAGCGGCGAAATCAAGTGTATGGCATTGGTTCGCATGATTTACGGGGATTCTGGGTGGGACAAGAAAATGTCCTATCGGCTGATCGGAAGAGCTTTTCCACAGCAGCGACTTGTTTCGTTTAAGATAACGGATGCGATGCAGATAGAAAACGGGAGAGTACTGACTGAAATGTGAATCTCACATTAGTGGGTTCTGAAATAATTAGTTGCCTATGATATAACAGTGGCGAAGAATGCAATAATATGGACAACTCCGTGCAAGGAAAGTTTACAGTTGGTTGCTTGATATGGGCGGTGAATTATGGTAAGATGGAAGTACGATAGGAGAGTTTACGCTCTTGTTGAATCTACTGCGAGGAAGTGAATGCCGATGGAAAAACAAGGCACGGTGGAAAATCAGCTTGCCCACACGATAGATCAGACAGAGTATGATTCGAGGTATGACAGAACAGCGAAAAAGCTGTTGGCAAACAAACAGATTCTGGCACAGATCATGAAAGGCTGTGTGAATGAATACAGCGATTGCACCGTAGATGATATTGTTGAGAAATACATCGAGGGAACCCCGGAGGTTGGCTCTGTTGGTGTTCATGTCGATGATACGAACAGACCCAAAAAGTCAACAGATGTAATCAAGGGTAGTAACAACGAGGACTCTACGCTGACCGAGGGAACATTGTTCTACGATGTTCGCTTTGACGCAATCGCACCGAAATCTGCGGACAGTGCAGAACAGGAAGAAGTCATTCGTCTGATTATCAATGTGGAAGCACAGACAAAATTCAAGCCGGGATACCCATTGACGAAACGGGCAATCTATTATTGTAGCAGAATGATTTCTGCACAGCACGGTCCGATTTTTACAAAATCTGAATATGGGAAGATTCGTAAGGTCTACTCCATCTGGATTTGTACTCAGCCGTCAGATGGTTTTGAAAATACGCTTACCCGGTACTCCATCAAACCCGAACAGTTGATTGGAGAAGCGCAGGAAGAAACCGAAAACTACGATTTGATGAGTGTCGTAATGATTTGTTTAGGCAAGCCAGGGACGGAGAATCATAAGGGAATCCTGAAATTTATGGAAGTGCTGTTATCTTCCACAAGATCAGGTTCGGAGAAAAAGAAGATTCTGGAAGAAGAGTTTGGCGTTGCAATGAGCGAAGAACTGGAAAGAGAGGTGCTTGAAGTGTGCAATCTTAGTCAAGGCGTAAGAGCCGAAGGCCGTGAAGAAGGCCGTCAGGAAGGCAGAATCGAAGGCATCGGAATTGGCGAGATTCGGATGCTGGTTCAGCTTGTTCGAGAGGGTGATTTACCGCTGGAGCGTGCTGCGGCAAAAGCAAAGATGACAGTTGAGCAGTTTAAGGAAACAATGGAGAACACCCCATTACAGGCAGTGTGAAAATAAAATAGCATAAGATAACGGATAGCCCTACAAGGCCCTGATGATTCAAAGAATTGTCAGAAAAGCCTTGTGGGGCTTATTTTTTTGCTTTTTTTGAGAATTTTTTTGTCCCTATCTTGACATCAGGGGGACTTGCTGCAGTCAGCTCCTCCGCATTTGCGGCACTTTATAGTGCATTTGGAAAATACGATGTGGTGCACATCCACGCCGAAGGACCAGCGTTCTTTGCATGGCTGCCGAAGATGTTTGGAAAAAGAGTTGTTGTTACCGTCCATGGAACCTGTGAAATAATGTTAGTAACCAGAAAAAATCCTGATTTCATGCGGGTTTGCGCGGCTTGACCTTTTTTACCTTAACTTGTTTTTGTTTACCATGGTGCGTTGCGTTCCGGCGTGATTTCGGGGGTTAGTGGCTTCTGGTTGCGCTCTATACTTAACCCACCACAGCGAAAGCTGATAGAGCAGAAAACAGAATAAGGAGGTACGAGGACAAGCCTGCGTATAGATTGTTGCTGCAATCTGTATACAGGCTTGTTGTTGTGCTATGAAGTAGGAAAGGTGAATAGTGAAAGACGAGCATGACAATTTAAGGAAAAGAAGGCTCTGCTGTATTGGATGAGCCTGAACAGAAAACAGATACTATTTCAGTACCGATACCGCAATGTGAAGAATCTGAAAATATACCTTTATCAGATTTTCCGGAACAGCCTGAAAATGTACAACGACCGGGCAGTGAGGTTGTTGAGAAAGGAATGCTGACATGAGTTCTGGACGAATTATGAATCTGCTGGTGACGATTCCGGCAGAAAGCCGAAGAATGAATGTGGGAAAGGATGTTATTCGTGTTCTTGGGAGCCCGACCTATATTTGTGTTTTGCAGAGGAAAGATCGGAAGTCTATTGCGATTACTCCGTGCACCGCTGAACATCCCATGTCCTTTAAGGTTCCAGACAGGCTGTTGACCGATGGGCAGTGCCGAATGATGATTAACGGAATACAGTTCATTCAGGCGTTGCTGGAGGCAAATGAACTAGCTGTAGGAAAGGATCATCAGTTTAAGGGGAGATATGAGGCTGAGAAAAACGCAGTTATCATTTCACTTGAAAAAGATGAACGGGAATGGTAGTCAAGGCGGGAAGAATCTTGAATATAGGTATTGCTCTATTGAAATATTATGCTGAATTATGCCGACTTAGATTTAAACCAGAGTGGGCAATATGGACAAATCTATGCAGAAAAGTTTACATCTGTCAGCTTGATATGCAAAGTGTTTTATGGTAAGATGAAAGCACAATAGGGGTGGTATACGCTCCCGTTGAACCTGCTGTAAGGAAGTGAATGCCGATGGAAAATCAGCTTGCTCATGCGATAACGCAGACGGAATATGATTCGAGTTATGATAAGGCTGCCAAGAAGCTGCTTGCCAACAAACAGATTCTGGCACAGATTATGAAGAACTGTGTGAATGAGTACAGTGCCTGTTCCGTAGACGAAATTGCAGAGAAGTATATCGAAGGAACGCCGGAAGTGGGCACGGTTGGCGTTCATGTTGATGATACAAACAGACCCCAAAAAACTTCTGACGTAATTGTCGGAAGCAATAATGAGGATTCTACGCTGACGGAAGGAACCATCAATTATGATGTCCGGTTCGATGCAATCGCACCAACATCAGAGGGTTCTACTGCACAGAAAGATGTGATACGTCTTATTATTAATGTGGAAGCGCAGACTGCTTTTAATCCGGGATACCCGTTGACAAAGCGAGCAATCTATTATTGCAGCAGGATGATCTCCGCACAGCATGGTCCGATATTCACGAACTCGGAGTATGGGAAAATCCGAAAAGTGTACTCTATCTGGGTTTGTACACACCCAACCAAGGAGTTCCAAAACACTCTGATTCGTTATTCTATCCGACCAGAGCAGTTGATTGGAAACGCTGTTGAAAAATCGGAAAACTACGATTTGATGAGTGTTGTAACGATTTGTCTTGGAGAACCGGGTACGGAAAACTATACAGGTATTGTGAAATTTATGGATGTGCTGCTCTCTTCTTCCAGAGCAGCTACTGAGAAAAAGAAAATTCTTGAAGAAGAATTTGGCGTTGCAATGAACGAAGAACTGGAAAGGGAGGTGCTTGTTATGTGCAACCTTAGTCAGGGCGTAAAGGCCGAAGGTAGAGAAGAAGGCATCAACATTGGTGAGATGCGGATGCTGGTTAAACAGGTAAGAAAAGGCCGTGTGACGATTGAAGAAGCAGCGGAAGATGCTGGAATGACAGTAGAGGAATTTAAGAAAGTGATGGAAAACACCCCGCTGCAGGCGGTCTAAGATAAAAAGCATATAGAGTAAAATGTAAAGCCCTACAAGGCTCAGATCGGTTCGATACCGATTGAAAGCCTTGTAGGGCTTATTTTTTTGGCGTTTTTTCAATTTTATTTGTGAAAAATGTTGTCCAAGACTTGACATCGGCCGGGGAAGTTTATTTGCGTAGCAAATGGATCGTTCATGAGAAATAAAGGAATGTCAGAAAATCTGATGTTCATGCAAATGCTGAAAAGCTATCGCGCGACAGCTCCCATGATTCCGGAAATAATTCGCCCGAATGACGACCTTGAAAAATACTATTTTGATTTCGTGGAAAAAGAAAATCAAGTGGATGAATTCATTAAGGATTTGGCTACTGCAAGGCGTGAGGTCCGGATTGACATTCCGGATTCTCCGGCAAACTCGGATATAAATACCACTAGAATTGCACAGGCTCTTGCAGAAGCTCAAAGCCGTGGAGTAAAAGTATTTGTTCGAGCCGAATCGAAGAAAAACCTCCATCCGACGTTAAAGTATTTTGCGGTAGAAAATCACTATCTGACAGATCCGATTGCATTGATCGACAAGACTGTAACATGGTTTGGCATGCCAGAATCTGCAGCGTGCTTCAAAATAGAAGGCAGGACAAGCGCTATTAACAATCGTCCATGTATTCGTTTTTGGGGAACGCACACAGCAAAGATCCTTTACGGATTACTGGAAATGAGTCAGGTGATGGATCAAGCCAAAACCGTTGAAAAGGATGCACAGGGAAACTTGATAACGGATAAGTTATCGGATTATGTTCTTGCACACAAAAAGTGCCCTGTCTGCGGAAAACCTATGCAGCTGAAAAAGTCCAGAAATCAAAAGTACTTTTTGAGCTGTTCTGGCTATCCGTCCTGCAAGCATACAGAATTTGTCGAAACGGAATTCGTAGAAGAGTATTTTTATCATAAGGGCAATAAAAACGGAATGCTTTGCCCCAGATGCGGCTGCTCTCTCGAAGCCAAGATAAGTCGATATGGTATTTATGTGCAATGCTGTGGAGGGAAAAGACACAAGTATGGATTGGATGAAATCTAATGATTGAGCTAAAGCTCTGGAACAGACAAAGATAATCGGGTAAAAAAGCTCTTGGCCGCTATATTAAGGATCGAGAGCTTTTTTACATCTTGTTTTGCAGGGGGAAAGAAGGTACAATAGTAGAAAAGACGGCGTGCATTGGTCAAATAAGGTGGTGAAAGCAATGGGCGAAGCAATAGTCTATCATGTCATGCACATGGAAAAGTGCGTGGCACAGGTGAGCACGGCTGGTGAATGCAAGATTTACCTTGAAGATTTTATGCCATACGATTTGGTGCTGGAAGAATCGGATGACTTTGATGATCGAATCAACAATGTAACCAATTTTTATTATTGGTGTGCATCCCGTATGCTAACGCTGGATCGTACCTACGCGAAAGAGATTCTGAATAGTATCGGCGCATCTCAAAGCGTTACGGATCGGGAACGTGCACAGATTGCGCTTTCGTACCATTGCCTGTCACTGCTGGATGTGTTCTGGGTAAAAGGAGAAAAAGAGAATATCCTGTTTGAGGATATCAATCTCTACACACACTCTTTAAGCAATGCTCTTGTGGATATTGCACTGCGTGGGCATCAGATGACTGTGACAAATGCACATCTTTTAGCAAATGATTTGTCCACTGGTGGATGCTATCCTAAAGCGTGGGTGCGCAAGGATGATGGCTTCTATCTTTACAAAGATGGTGGACAAGATGCAGTCGAGCGTGAAGTGCTGGCAAGTAAAATCTGCCGATGCTTTGACTGCCATCAGGTTTTGTATGAGCAGGGAATGTTTGAAAACGAGCCTGTTTCCATCAGTAAGATTATGACCTCGCAGCGATATAGCCTAGTGACGTATGCAGCCTACGATGTCTACTGCACAAACCATGATTGGAACACGCTGGATAAGATTCTGGAACTGGATGCTCACGGATACTATATGATGAACATTCTGGATTATCTGGTGGGCAACACCGACCGCCATTGGGAAAACTGGGGTCTGTTGGTGGACAATGAGACGAATCAACCTATCCGTCTGCATGATTTGATGGATTTCAACCGAGCGTTCCGGCAGTATGACACATTGGATGGCGCAAACTGCCTGACCGTTGGAAAGCGGCATTTGAGCCAGAGAGAAGCGGCGGTGGAGGCTATACAAAAAATTGGAGTATGTCAAATTTATGATATAAATAAAAGTATATGGGATGGACAAAAGAAATATAAAAAAGAATTCAATTGTAGATTTTGTAAACTGAAAGAAACAATTGTAATTTAAGAAAAGATAAATTAGCAATATTTGAAATAATTTAAGGTTATAGAGTTGGCAGAGAAGGGAGTTCTCTATGAAATCTATTGGAATTAAGAATCTTCGCTCGTTAAAAAATGTTGAGCAGATTGAGATAAAACCGATTACAATTCTAGTTGGAAGAAATAGCTCCGGAAAGAGCACATTCTTGAGAATATTTCCACTTCTGAAGCAGACGCTAGAAGCTAAAACGGCTGAACCGATTTTATGGTATGGGAAATATGTGGACTTTGGGGATTACGATCAAAGTAAGACCCATAATGAAAAAGAAGATATTGAATTGACGTTTGGCCTTGAAATTCCGGATGTGTCGAAAATTAGCACGAAGTCGATAGTTTTTGTGGACGACAGAGATAAGAAAATGGAGGCAACCGCAACTTTTTCGTTAAAAAAACAAGTAGTGTCATCAATAAACGTAAGTATTAAGGATCAGAATTTTAGATTGAATTTTAATTCACTATCCGAGGTAGATTCAATCGAAGTTAATGGAAACACTTTTAATGAGCGCTACTTTACTAACTATAATAGGGGGGCGTTGCTACCAGAAATTGTTATGGTATCTGATAAAAATGATCAAATGGGAGTGTCTCTTTATAGATACTTTATTAACGAGGAGCTTTTGAATCAAATTGTTCAGTATTTAAAACGATACTCCAATTCGAATACGAAAGATAGAACGATTGCTGCAGGCATTCGTCCGGAGTTGTTTGGATCGCACAAAGAAGTATTAAAACATTTAACGAATACAACTGCTTTCCCAGAGGGAATGAGAAAAAATTTAAACAAGGCGAGTGTTGATGATGAAAATATAAAGAAAATAAATGATTTGATAGTTTTGGCATCTATTCCGACGATAATGTCGTTTGTATGTGGACAAATAACTTCAGAGTTTACAGGAGTGCGATATTCAAAACCGCTGAGATTAAATGCGGAGCGTTATCGAAGAATTCAAGGTTTATCGGTTAATGAGGTTGATCCGAGTGGAGAAAATCTTGAAATGGTTCTTAATAACTTAAGGGAAAAAGAACAAAAAGCGTTTTCACAATGGACAAAAAGTACTATTGGTTGTGAGTTTTCGACAGTACAAAAAGATGGGCATGTGTCCATCTTGGTGAAAGATAGCCGTACTAATATAAAAGAAAATCTAGTGGATACTGGTTTTGGATATTCACAGATTTTGCCAATATTATTAAGTGTATGGAAAGTTAATATGTCCGAGAATTCTTCGGTGAGGAGATTTCTTTATGGCTATATAGGAGGGCAGTCAGCAGACTACTATGAAGCGATTGAACAACCGGAATTGCATCTTCATCCTGCATTGCAGGCTAAATTAATTGATGTGTTTTCACAACTGGCATCGGAAGAAAACGGCGGCAAGATAAAATTTGTTTTGGAAACACACAGCGAAGCAATGATTAACCGTTTGGGATATTTAATTAATAAGAAAAAATTGCTACCAGAGATGGTTAATGTTGTTATTTTTGATAAAGATGATACAGGAAACACGAAGGTATCTCAGACAAAATTTAATGAAAAAGGGCAACTGGAAAAATGGCCGATTGGTTTCTTTGATCCAGATGAAGTGTGAGAAACTATGGTTGTTGAAATTACAGAGGATGTAGTGGAATATTTAGAGTCTCACAAAGAGGAGTTGAATGACCAAAGTGATATAATAGTAATGCTTGATGAGATTGCAAGACAGTGTTATGAACATCACCATGTGATTTATGCAGAAGTTGATGTCTTAGAGTATTTAAAAAATTGTGGAATACTTGAAAATCGCTCGAAAAGAGTCTTTTCAGCACTTTTTAGGAGAGCTTTTAAGTTAAAATCATATGTGGATGTAACAAGATATAGAATTGTGTACAGCACAGAGGTTAATTGTAATACACTAAAGGAAGAGGATGGTACAATTAAATTATATGTCCCTATTACAAGAAAATTTATGCTGGCACAATCAGAACTGATTTGCGAAAAATTGAGAGATTGCGAACTCTATACGGATCTTACTAGGGAAATAATCAGAGAGAAAAGTGCGAATATAAATCTTTCGATTCATGGAATCCATTGTGGTGGATCAGAAGCGGATACAACAATAAAAAATGAAGTTCTGACAGGAGAATGCAGACCGATAGCTTGTATTATGGATAGCGATAAGAAATGTGAAAACGATAAATATGGATCGTCTGCTCAAAAAGCTATTGGAATTTACGAAGAAAAGAAAGAGACATATCCAATAGAATTGCATGTTTTGGCTGTAAGAATGAAAGAAAATTTTTTCCCGCCAGAAGTACTAACATTAGAGACCAATATTGAGAATAAAGAATTTTTAACAGCCTTGATACAGTTTCAAGATGATTCTCGCTTTGAAGAGTTCTTTAAATTCTTTAACTTTAAGGATGGTGTGACGCTAAAAAGAAGCGAAAAAGTTTTGAATTTTAGAGCGGAGCTCGAAGCTATAGGCATTATATGGCCTAGTGAGGAACAAATAGTTAATGAACCTGATAAAATTTTAGTTCCGGGGATTGGAGCTAATGGTTTAGGAAATTTTCATAAAAGTGTGCTGAAGCATCAACTGGACGAAAGATATGAGAAAATGGTGCAGTTCCGTTGCAAAGAAGAGGATTGTGAAAAAGTACATCAAAAAGCAATCAAAGCACACTGCATACTACAGTATGTAAAAAAGCCATGGGAGGATGATTGGAAAGCCATAGAGCAACTTGTAATTGACTTTGGTATTGCATTCCCAGAAACAATGACTTTTGTTGGATGATGAGGCTTGATTTGTAGCAGATCTGTAGCAAATTGCTTCAATTTGACGAATCATCGTTCTAAAAAACGAAAAGCCATCATGCATCACACGCAGGGGGTCTGGGGTTCGAGTCCCTAATTCTCCACCATACAGTTCGTACTCGAACCCGATTCTTTATGAAAAAGGGTTCGGGTACGTTTTTTGTTTATCGGAAGTTTGCGTTTGCGACAGCAACAAACACCCCAGTGGGGTGTTTGAGCAACAGAATAGGCTACCAGGAAATCCCAAGTCGCATGACGTGGAATTTTTTGTTTCGATCAAGGACTCGAATGGCATCCACGTAAAAAGTCCATAGCAAATGAGCCGGGAGCCTTCTGTAGATCAGAGGCTTCCGGCTCACTGCATATTCATGATAAAAGCAAAATTCCTGCCACCAGTACCATGTTGCAGGCAAAAAAACAGCGCGGGCAGTGCATCCACAAGGGCCGGCGAAAGAGTGAAATCGTCCGGGACAGGATCGTTTTGATTCATGTGATCGACCTTTGCATTTCTCCACGCAGCGCCGGAGAGACCTTTCTTGCTGAATTTCTGAAAAAGAGCAGCGCTTTTACGCAAGATCGTCAATGCGTTCTGCAGCAGGTCACGGGTCAATATCCAGCTCACGCAGAAGCAGCCGGAGGGCGGGCGAGATGTTCTCGCGGTTCCATACGGCCCAAGCGGGAACGGTATCGTTTTCCAGCGGGATAAAGGTGAGGTTTTTGTTGGCGGGCAGCTGAGCCAGCACCGGCTCGGCAAGGATGGTATAGCCGCCGTAGAAAGCCAGCTGAAGCATCAACTCCTCCATGGAATACGCAAATTTGATGTTCTGAGGGTCGCTGCCGTGGCGGGTGAGGACCTGCGCAAACTGGTTCCACAACTCCCGGTCCATGGCGGGTACATAATATTGTTCGCTGGCAAGCTGGCTGCGGTGCAGGGACGCATAGCTGGACAGGTGGCTCTGGCGGTTGAGCACTACGTACTGGCGCAGCTGGCCTACTTGAGCACGCAGCAGGGAGGGGGTATCCTCCAGCGGGACCAGCTCCAGCTGCAGGGCAAAGTCCAGCTTTTTCTGCTGCAGGCGTTTTTTCAGGGTGGGAAAATCCCCAAGATGAAAGTGCAGCGGAATGGCAGGGTGCTGCTCCTTGAACAGCAGCAGCTTTTCCAGAATGGGCAGATTTTCCATGCCGCTCATCATGCCGATCTCAAGCGGGGTGCTGCACTCGGCAGCAGCGGCGCGGGTGCGGCGGGCGGCATCTTCCGCAAGGTCGGTGATGCGCACCGCATACTCGTAGAATACCTGCCCGGCACTGGTAAGCGCCACCGAGTGCCGTGTGCGCTGGAACAGCTCGGTTTCAAGCTCTTCTTCTAGCAGCTTGATCTGCTGGCTGACCGCTGTTTGGGAAACATAGTGCTGCTGTGCCGCTTTGGAAAAGCTCAAATTCTGTGCCACCGCAATAAAATAGCGCATCTGCTGCAGGGTCATGACCGGCTCCTTTTTCTCTTAAAAAAATGCTTATAACTTTTACTTCTAATTATAAAAAGAAAGCAATATTTTTCAAGTGCGAGATATTGTGATAGAATTAACAACCGAAAAGGAGCACACAGCTCTGCACATTGAGAAGAAAGAGAAAAACGAAAGGAACCACCAAGATGAAAAAGATCTCGCGCAAAAGCTTTCTGAAGCTGGCTTCTGCTGCTGCCATGAGCGGCATCACCGCCAGCGCACTGGCTGCCTGCAATGCTGCTTCCGGCAGCACGGCTGCATCTTCTGCCGCTGCAAAGTACACCCCGGGCACCTACACTGCCACGGCCAAGGGCATGAGCGATATCACCATGACCGCCACCTTCAGCGAGACAGCCATTACTGACATCCAGCTGGATCTGTCCGGTGAGACCGACTCCATTGGTCAGGCCGCAAAGGATGACCTGATCAAGCAGCTGCTGGAAGCCCAGAACAGCACCATCGACGGCGTGTCCGGTGCAACCATTACCAGCGATGCTGTGAAGCAGTGCATGAACGACTGCATCACACAGGCTATGGGAGGCACTGCAGTGTCTGCCCCGGAAGCTTCTGAGCAGGCTGCCAGCTGGCGCACCGCCCCGGAAGCCATCCCGGACAGTGAGATCACCAAGACCTACGATGTTGACGTTGCCATCATCGGTATGGGCTATGCCGGCCTGAGCTGCTACCGTGAGCTGGCCGAAGAGGGCAAGAACGTTCTGGTGCTGGAAGCCATGCCCCGCGAGAGCTGGTGGACGGTCGGCCACGATATCGGCCACATCAACTCGGACTACCTGCTGAGCCACGGTGTGCCCAAGGTGGACGAAGTGGAGTTTGTGAACAACTGGATGATGCAGACCCACGGCAAGGCAAACACCGCACTGGTGATGAAGTTTGCCAAGAACAGCGGCAGCACTGTGGACTGGTGGCTGGACAAGATCAACCCGGACACGCTGGCCAAGACCCGCATCCAGTTCTGGCCGGATAACGAGTACACCGTGCACCAGCTGAACAACGGCATGCACTACTACACCGGCACGCTGGAATGGTGGGAAAACTACTGGGAGAACCCCACCAGCGGCGAGAAGAACAACAACACCTCCGGTCAGCTGGAGCTGAAGGACCTGAGCTGGGACAACTACAATTATGTGGAGGAGAATTTCTCTGACAATGCCACCGCTCTGTTTGGCACCAAGGGTGTGCAGCTGGTAATGGACGGTGCAAAGGTCACCGGCGTGATCGCACAGGACGGCGACGGCAATTACCTCAAGATCAACGCTAAGAATGGCGTTGTGCTGGCAGGCGGCGGCTTTGGCGGCAACAAGGAAATGATGGACGATCTGCTGCCGGACATCAAGCGTCTGTTCACCAAGGATGAGGACTTCTTTGCTCCCTTTGGCCGCGACGGCTCCACCATCCAGATGGGTGTGTGGGCAGGCGGCCGTCTGGAGGGCGACATCTCCACCATGAACTTCGACTCCATGGCTGTGCCCGACTATCTGCCCGGCCCCCTGTGGGTGGACGAGAATGGCCAGCGCTTCCAGAACGAAGCCTTTGCCGGCCCGGAGATCAACGGCTTCTTCATGGCACGTGCAAAGCGCGGCAATATCACCTCCATCTACGACAGCACCTATGAGACCCAGATCCTGCGCGGCTTCCCCGGCCATCAGGCATTCGAGTACGACATGCCCGCTGTGGTGGAAGCCATGAAGGGCAACTTTGAGGCCGCAAAGGCTGCTGGTGCCGAGGGCGCCAACGGCTGGTACTGCGCCGACACCATCGAGCAGCTGGCCGAGTACATCGGTGTGGAGCCTGCAGCCCTTTCCGCTACTGTGGAGCAGTACAATAAGGTTTGCGCCGAGGGCTACGACAGCGACTTTGCCAAGGACCCGCACTTCCTGAATGCAGTTGCAAAGGCTCCCTTCTACGCCCATGTCACCACCCTGAGTCTGGGCTTTGCACTGGTGACCACCGGCGGCTTTGTGACCACCAATGACCAGCAGGTGATGAACGAGGATTATCAGCCCATCGAGGGCCTGTACGCTTCCGGCAACACCTGCGGTATGCGCTTCGGTCCCGAGTATATCACCCCGATCCCCGGTGTGAGCATTGGTATGTGCCTGACGCTGGGCCGCGAACTGGGCAAATATCTGGCTGCAAAGTAAGCAGCTGCCTTCGTCAAAGCCTGATCGGCTGCAGTAAAGCCCCATAAGCAATAAAAGATCCCGTCCACTTCTGGGTGAACGGGATCTTTTTTGCGTATCAGACAGGAAAAAGCGGCTCAGAGGTCGTTTTTCTCCTGCCCCAGATTGTCGGATTCCAGGACGACACAAACTATGTTGCCATTGGCGGCGTAACGCCGGAGAACATCCCGGAGTTCTGCAAGGCGGGCTGCCTTGGCGTGGGCCTTGCCAGCAGCCTGATGCCGAAGGACAAGGCCGCCGCCCGCGACTGGGATGCCTGCGCGGAATACGTGCACATGCTGCTTACAAAAGCCAAAGGCGAATAAACCGCAGAAACAGCAAGACCGCTCACACGAAAAGATGAGCGGTCTTGCTGTTGTGTGATGGCATCGCCGCCGACTCTTTAGACCATGACTTCGCGTCATCCTGCCGGAGCAGTCGGTGCCGATGCCGTTCTGCTTTGTCTGCTGCGTGAACCACTTTCACTCCTGAAATGAACTGCATGAAAAATCAGAAGGCCCCATTCTATTGACTTTGCCTTTGCAGGGGAGTATACTCCATGTCACCAAGAATATTACGGCTATGACGAGAAAAAGTACCCGGAAGGAATGCTGCAGAGAGCTGCCGGTTGGTGCAAGGCAGTGCAGGGCATCCGTGGGAAGATCCTCTCCGAGCTTTCCGGCTGAATGGACGGTGTGCGCCCCAGTAAGCAGGAACGGCAGGCCCCCGTTATCACGGGCCGCGCGTTGTTGGACGTGCACTGAGTGGTCAGCGTTGTGCTGGCAATAAGAGTGGTACCGCAGAGGATATTACACGCCTTTGTCTCTTACAGACCGTAGGGGACAAGGGCGTTTTATTTTGCGGATGCTTTTGTCCCAAAGCATGCCAGAAGGAAAAGGAGAAACAATTATGAAAACACTGGAAAAAGTAAGCGACTTTGTGGGCAAGTACATGGCCGCCATCGTTATTGTGGTGGCCGCGGGTGCCCTGTTCTTCCCCGGCCCGTTCAGCGTGGTAAAGACGGCGTGGGTCAATAACCTGCTGGGCATCGTGATGTTCGGCATGGGCCTTACCCTGAAGCCGGAGGACTTCAAGGTGGTGTTCAGCCGTCCGAAGGATGTGATCGTGGGCTGCGTTGCACAGTTTACCCTCATGCCGTTTCTGGCATGGGCGCTCACGCAGGTGTTCCACCTGCCCACCGAGCTGGCCATTGGCGTGATCCTGGTTGGCACCTGCCCCGGCGGCACCTCTTCCAACGTGATGACCTACCTTTCCAAGGGCGACGTTGCACTGTCCGTTGGCATGACCGCTGTTTCCACCGTGCTGGCTCCGCTCCTCACCCCGCTGCTCACCCTGCTGTACGCTGGCCAGCGTGTTGACGTGAACCCCATGAGCATGTTCATGTCCATCGTCAAGGTGGTGCTGGTGCCCATCGCACTGGGCTTTGTGGTCAATCACTTCTTCCATAAGTTCACCGAGGAAGCCGTCCGCGTGCTGCCTCTGGTCTCCACTACCGCCATCGTGCTGATCATCTGCGCCGTGGTCTCCGCCAACAGCGCCAAGATCATGACCAGCGGTCTGCTGATCCTTGTGGTGGTCATCCTGCACAATGTGCTGGGCTACCTCACCGGCTTTGGCGTGGGCAAGCTGCTCAAGCTGGACTCCACCAAGTGCCGCGCGATCTCCATCGAGGTGGGCATGCAGAACTCCGGCCTTGCAACCAGTCTGGCCGCCGCACACTTTGCACAGTATCCGCTGGCTACCATTCCCGGCGCTGTGTTCTCCGTGTGGCATAACATTTCCGGTGCGATCCTCGCCAACTTCTTTGCCCGCACAGCAGAGAAGAAAGATTGATCTTTCATAACACAGCAAACGGCCCCCGGCAGGCGCAAACCTGCCGGGGGTTTTGCTGTTTTGCACAAAGAAATGATGCTGGATTTGACACGACTTTGCGATTCACGCATTTAAATCGCGATTCACGCAGGTTTGCTTCCAAAATGCGGTAAAGTGTGGGATAATCAAAGTACTGTAATACATACCCCCCCCCCGTAAAAATGCGAGGGGAAAAAAGGAGGTTATACCATGAAACAAGGCAAACTTATCCGGCGTGCAGTATCGGCGGCGCTGGCCGGATGCATGATGTTCACCCTTTCCGCCCCGGCTCTGGCCGAAAGCACCGATGCGCTGATGCAGCAGAGCATCGGCTCCTACCGCAGCTCCAGTCTGCTCAGCGAGGAGAACAGTGTTACGCTGCCCGATATCACGGTTGGCAGTACGAAAGTGACCGAGGACAACTACCAAAATATCCTCGGCGACAATACTTTGAGCTACGACACGAATACGAGCACGCTGAAGTCCAGTGGAATGATCAAGGGCGACCTGACCATTGATGCCCCGGGTGTGAACATTGAACTGTGCAATAGCACTTCAGGTGAAGCAGCTGTAAGCGGCAAACTGACGGTCACAAATGCACAGGACGTCAAGGTCACGGCCCAATCCTATGTTGCCGTCCTCGGCGATGTTGAGATCAGCTGTGGCGGCAAGGTGGAAATTACTTCTGAAGGAAGCCCCACCGTGGCCGGCGATGTGACGGTGAAACAGGCCTCCGAGGTGGCGATCTCGGGTGAGTCGTATGGTTTCCACATCGTGAGGGGCGATGTTACGATCGCGTGCCCTGCCACTGTCACCATCCAGAACAAGGGTACGGGCGGCATGGCAAGCAGCATCGTCTATTCCGGCGGCGAGTACGTCTACTTTGATACGGTGGGCGGCACGCCTGTCGACCCGAGTAGTAAGCCCATCGACGTAAACAAAAATGCTGTGTACATTACGCCGAAAATGTACTACACCATCACCTCCGACGATGCTGCTGTTATCATTAAGGTGAATGATAAGGTGGCTGGCAAGGCACTTCCGGGGCAGACGATCAAAGCTCTGGCAAACAAGGACGGCTGGGAGTTTGAAAAGTGGGAAGCGACCGGCGTTGATCTGGGCAATCAGGTCAACAAGAACTGGATCACCTTCAAGATGCCGGAAAGCAATGTTACCTTGAACCCGCAGTATGCAAAGCTCCATGCAATTCAAGTGGTAAATGGTAGGGCAGATATCACCTCGGCAAAAGAGGGTACGAAAGTTACCGTTACTGCGGACGAGCGCCCGGGCTATGAGTTTGCCCGCTGGGAGATTTTCGATGGCAGCGATGCGGAGCTGGAAAACGAAAAGAACAAGATTGCGACTGTTACCGTGAAGAACACGGACGTGAAGGTGAAGGCCGTTTACAAGGAACTCCACGGCATCTCCATTGAAGGCGGCTCCTTTACCGTCAATGGCAGCACCGCAGAGACAGCCAAAAGGGGCGACACCATCGTTGCAACGGCAGGCTCTGCCCCCGCAGGCCAGAAGTTCAGCCACTGGGAAGTGACCGGTGTGGACGGCCTGACGAAGGAGCAGCTGGAGAACGTGCCCCTTGAGTTTACGATGCCCAGAGGGGAAGTGACCCTGAAGGCTGTGTTCAAGACTCTGCACAAGATCGACGTGAAGTTCAGCACTGCAGACAAGGACACCGCCATTGAGGGCGAGACCGTTAAGATCACGGCAGACAGCCGCGAGGGCTATGTGTTCGACCGCTGGGAAGTGAACAACGGCGATGTTGCTGTGGTTAACAAGAACGCGGAAGAGACCACCTTTGTCATGCCGGATGTGCCGGTGACCGCCGTCGCAAAATATAAGAAGCTGCTGGGCATCACGGTGAACAGCGGCAAGGCTTATGTGGAAGATGATGTGACCGATGCAGCCCTGAAGGGTAAACTTGTTGTCATCGAGGCCGACGAGATCGAAGGCAAGCGCTTTGACCACTGGAAGATCGAGTCTGGAGACGTGATCCTGGATAATCAGCGCGCACCTAGGACGAAGTTCACCATGCCGGAGACCGCTGTGGAAATCACGGCCTTATACAACGATCTGCATGACATCACCGTGAACAACGGCACTGCCGATGTTGAAAAAGCTGTCATCGGCGAGACTGTTAAGATCACGGCAGCGAGCCGCGAGGGCTATGTGTTCGACCGCTGGGAAGTGAGCTACGGCGATGTTGCTGTGGCTAACAAGAATGCGGAAGAGACCACCTTTACCATGCCCGACAGCATGGTCGTGCTGACTGCAAGATATAAGGCACTGCAGTCCATCACGCTGGAAAACGGCAAGGCCTATGCAGGCGGTGAGGAGATCACCACTGCGAAGAAGGGCACCGAAGTCACCATCAAGGCAGACGATCTTGACGGCAAGGTCTTCGACCAATGGAAGATCGTCTCCGGCAATGTGACGCTGGAAGATGCAAACAAGGCCGAAACCACCTTTACCATGCCGGCCGAGTCCATCTCGCTGGAGGCTGTGTACAACACCATCCACAGCATCCATACCACATTCTGCACCGCAGACCCGGCCAGCGCTATCGTGGGCACTGAGATCACCGTCACGGCAGAGAGCCGCGAGGGCTATGTGTTCGACCGCTGGGAAGCCTCCGACGGCGTGAAGCTGACCGAGGACGGCCTGACGGCAAAGTTCACCATGCCCGATCATGATGTGACCATCGAGGCAAAGTATAAGCAGTACCACAGCATCGAAGTGTCCAAGGGCGTGGCCACGGACGCAGAGGGCAACCCCATTTCCAGCGCAGTGGAAGACACCGAGATCTGGATTGAGATCGACCGCGAACAGCGCAACCCGGATGAGTTCGAGTTCTACCGCTGGCTGAGTACCCCGGAAGATCTGGAAATTGCTAACCGCAAGGCAGAGCGCACCTGCTTCACCATGCCGGACGAGGATGTGACCGTGGAAGCAAAGTTCCTGCACCTGCGTGAGATCACCGTCCATGACGGCACCACTTATGTGGAAGGCGAAGAGGGCGGCATCGCAAAGGCCGGCCAGACCGTTACCGTCAAGGCGGATGAGATCCCCGGCCTGAAGTTCGACCACTGGACGGTGGATTCCGAGAATGTTACGCTGACCACTGTGGACGAAGCAACCGGCGAAGCAACCTTTGAAATGGTGAACGAGCCTGTGGAGCTGACCGCCCACTACAAGGCAATGGTCACCGTGTTCAGCGTCCCGGCCAAGTTCAGTGAGGACACCGGCGAAGAGTCTGTGACCGAATGGGCAGATGTCGGTGAGATGGCAAACATCACCGCAGAAATCGACGAAGCAACCTTCCCCGGTATGGTGTTCGACTACTGGGAGATCGTGACCCCGGCAGACCTCAAGGCCGAGAACATCGAGGGCCAGACCATCGAGTTTAAAGTACCGAAGAGTGAAGTGAAGCTCGTGGCTCACTGGAAGAGCGACGCGCTCAACCCCAGTACTGACCCGAATGCTCCGTTGGACCCCGATTTCGACGTTGACCCCGTGGACGACGGCTCCGGCGCAGGCGGCGCAGGCGCTGCCATTGCAGGCGTTGCCATCGGTGGTGCAGCCATCTGGGGCGGCTATGAGATCGCCACCCGCGTGATCCTGCACAACCTCCTGCCCGAGGGCGCAGCCATCCCGGCAAACCGCGGCCAGCTGGCACTGCTCATCTGGACTGAGAAGGGCAAGCCCGAACCCGCCGCACAGCCCGCCTTTGCAGACATCACCGATGCCGAGCAGGCCAAGGCCGCTCAGTGGTGCGTGGAGCAGGGTCTGCTGGATGCACGGGAAGGCAAGTTTGAATCGGACGGCTGGATGCCCAAGTTCAAGACCATTGAGATCTGGAACAAGGCGTTCCCCAAAAAGTAACCTCTGAGCGCTTCCTCCGTAAAGCCTCAGGATGACAGATCCCCCCGATACCGGATACCCGGTATCGGGGGGATCTTTTGCGCAGGCACGCGTGGCATTGGCGGTGGCAATCATCTCCGACATTTCAATGATCCAGTGACCTTGCAGTTTGCGCGAAACAAAAATACTCCGGCAACTTTCCAACCAAGAGAAAGCTACCGGAGTATTCCGCTTTACTTATTTGTTTTTACCAGCAGTGCCTGATACGGCTCCAGTTCCACATCTGCCAGCCAGACGGAAGTGCCCTCCGGGGTGTGATACTCGCCGCCCAGAGCGTCCAGACTTGCCCCTGCCGGGTACTCGGTAAAGTTGAACAGTCCCACCAGCGTTTCCTCACCGCGCTTGCGCACCAGCGCCAGCACGCCGGGGTTGTGGCTGTCCCAAGTTGTTACCCACGCATCCGGGGCAAAGCAGGGGTCTGCCCGCATTTGGCGCAGCTGCTCCATGCCCTGCCACAGCTGGTTCTGCAGTGTGCCCTTCCGGGTGCGCTGTTTGGCGTCCTCCCAGTTGAATTTGCTGCGGTGCAGATTGCGGCTGTCCTCCACACGGTCGGGGTCGTTTTTGTAGTCCCAGCCGTTGAGTTGTGCGATTTCATCGCCGCAGTTCAGCATGGGGAAGCCCTGCAAAAACGCCATAGCAGTGTGCAGCAGCAGGTCACGTTTCACCGCGTAGTCCAGTGCGGTTTTATCGTCCTTTTCCAGTGCCTGCTCGATACCGCACAGGCTGGCGGTGGTGCCGCAGCTTCGGGCATCGCCGGTGGCAGGGTCGTAGTTGTACAGCTCACCCTTTGCCCAGCTGCCGGGGAAATTGCCCTCGTAGAAGTGGTACAGATATTCCTTGTGCTTCTGCGGGTCCATGCCCAGCCGGTTTTCCACCGCCTCGTCCAGACCCCAGCCAATATCATCGTGGCAGCGCAGATAGTTCACGAACCAGCAGTTGTCCGGCAGGGCGTGGAGAGCATCCAGCTGCGCCTTCAGCAGCCGGGTATCCCGGCTGGCAAGGGCGCCCCACAGGTTGACCATGGTGGACACGTTGTAGAGCATGTGGCATTCCGGTTTTTCCGGGGTGCCGAAATAGGCCGCCAGCTCCTTGGGAGCCATGACCACCTCGCCCTTGAGGATGACCGCCGGGCAGACGCATTCCAGCACCATGCGGAGCATCCGCACGATGGTGTGTACCTGCGGCAGATTGCGGCAGGTGGTGCCCAGCTGTTTCCAGATATAAGGCACTGCATCAATGCGGAACACCTCTACGCCCAGATTTGCCAGATGCAGGATGCTCTTGGTCATGTCCACGAACACCGCCGGGTTTGCGTAGTTCAGGTCCCACTGGTAGTCGTGGAAGGTGGTCAGCACCCACTTGTGCATCTCCTCGCACCATGTAAAGTTGCCGGGTGCGGTGTTGGGGAACACCTGCGGCACGGTCTGCTCGTACTGGTCGGGGATGGTGCGGTCCTCGTAGAGGTGGTAATAGGCCTGAAACCACGGGTCGCCAGCTTTTGCCGCCATGGCCCAGCGGTGGGTGCTGGCGGTGTGGTTCATGACAAAATCCAGACACAGACTGATGCCGGCTTTCCGCAGCTCCCGGGTCAGGTTTTCCAGATCTTTGTTGGTGCCAAGGGCCGGGTCTACGGTGTCGAAATCCTCCACCGCATAGCCGCCATCGTTGTGGGGATGGGGCATCTGCAGCAGGGGCATCAGGTGCAGATAAGTCAGCTTCTGCTCCTTGAGGTAGGGCAGCTTCTTTGCCAGTTCTTTCAGATTTCCGGCAAAGAGGTCGGTGTACATGGTCATGCCGAACATATTGCCCCGCTTGTACCACTCCGGGTCGGCAGAGCGTGCCTTGTCCAGTGCTTTCAGCTCGGCGCTGCGGGCGTTGTAGGCTTCTGCCATCTCCCGCTCCAGAACTTCCAGCCCTTCCCGGTTGTGGTACAGTTCCATGAACAGCCATTCCAGCTCGTCCTTGTGCTTGGCAAACCGGGACTCAAATTCCTGTTTTGCTGCCATGGTTCAGCCCTCCACTTCTGCAAGGGTGGGCATGGCGGGGATAGCGCCGTGGCGGCTGGTGGTGATGCTGGCCGCTTTGTTGGCAAAGGCCAGAATGCCTTCCAGCTTGTCCACCGTCAGGGTGTCCAGCTCCTCCTTGCAGAGCTTGGACAGGGCAGCCCCGAAGAAGGTATCGCCTGCGCCGTTGGTATCACCCACCTTGCAGGGGACACCTGCCACATGGCCGGTCTTGTCCCCAAAGCGGTAGAATACGCCGTTTGCACCCAAGGTGACGAAAATCAGCCGGATGCCGTTCTGTGCCAGTTGTGCCGTGCCACTTTCACAGTCAGTGGTGCCGGTGAGCAGGGGCAACTCCTCATCGGACACCTTCAGGATATCCACCAGCGGCAGGGGAGCTTTCATCTGAGCAATGGCATCCTCTTTGTTTTTCCAGAGGTTTGCACGGTAATTCGGGTCGTAGGTGATGGTAGCACCCAGCTTTTTGGCGCGGGCGGCGGCATCCAGCGTAGCGGTGCGGGAAGGGTCGGCGGTCAGGCTGACAGAACCGAAGTGGACGATTTTGGCAGCTTTTAGAGCGCCCTCCGAAATGTCCTCTTTGCTCAGCATCACGTCAGCGTTGGCGCTGCGGTAGAAGCTGAAATCCCGCTCGCCGGTGGCATCCACTGACACGACTGCCATGGTGGTGGGATGGTCTGCATCTACCGCCATGCCGGAAACGTCCACCTTGTTCTCTGCCAGAACCTCTTTCAGGTAGCGGCCAAAGGCATCCGCACCCACCTTGCCGATAAAGGCGGTCTGTGCGCCCAGCCGGGCGGCTGCCACCGCCAGATTTGCCGGAGCACCGCCGGGGTTTGCGGCAAACTGAGGAATGCCGCGCGCATCCTTGCCGGTCTGGGTCAGGTCGATCAAAACTTCACCAATCGTTAAAATGTCCATGCGTTTTCTCCTTATTTTTATCCTATAAGCTAAAACCCAACGGTCACCGCTGGAACAGATAATGAATGTAAGCGGCTGCACGCTCCGGGTGCGGTGCATTCTGCACTACCCCAAGATAGACCTTGCCAGAAAAACCTGCCTGCCTGACAAACGGCGTGTCCGAAATATCCAGCACGGTCCCACCGGCGTTCAGACCCGACAGTGCATGGAAAGACGCATCCAGTGTCCGCAGATCGAGAAAATAATCATCTGCCAACAGTCGATCCCGTGCATATTCGTCCATCAGAACAACATCTAACCGCTGGGCACTGACTGCACCCAGCAGCTTCATCTCCGAAGCATATACATACTGCTCCTCTGCGCGTTCGCTTTCGCTGAGCAGCAAGCCGGACAGCAGATCAACCTGTTGCTTTTTGGTCAGACCCTGCGCCTCGGCAAAGCCGGTGGTAAGCTGTTCCGTCAGATCAGACCCGGCAGTGATATTTACCAGACCAAGGTAAAGCACATCCTCTTTTTTCGTCACATGACGGTAGGCTGCATACCCGAGGATATAGACGACGATGAGCACGATCGCAATGGGCAGCTTGTAATATGCCCAGATGTGCTCCCACTTTTTGCGCCCATGGAGGGAGCGGAGCGTATCCCGGTCAGTTTTTGTCATGGTCGGATTCCTCATGTACTGCATCAGGGTCTCCACCGATCTGATAGAGGATCCGAAGCATCAGAAAGGAGCAGAGCATGGCGCACAAGCCCATGCCCAGCAGGAATGCAGGCGTGAACACAAACACAATGACGTACCCCATGATGCCATAGATCGCCGCCATCAGCAGGGTGCAAAACAGATACCGGACACCCACGAGAAACGCTGTTTTCAGGATGCCGAAGGTGGTGTTTTCAAACCGTGCCAGCAGAGGAAAGGCATACAGCAGAACGATGCCGTACAGAACTGCCGCACCAATAAGCACAGCAGTGAGCAGTGTCCAGAAAATGTTTTCGCTCCACATTCGGCGCAGCACAAAGCCATCCACAGCCAGGAAACTGCCGACTGTCAGCAGGATCAGCCAGAGTTTTGTGGCAGGCTTAAAATTTTCCCGGAACGCCTTAAAAAACATCCGGGTCAGACCATCGTCCCGATCTTCCGCCATTTTGAGCGTGACGTAGAACAATGCGGTCGTAGAAGCTCCTATGGTAACGATGGGCAGGCTGCACACGAGCCATAAGATGTTCAGGTAAGCACTGTAAGTCAATTTCGTCAGCACAGCAAACAGCGGCTTGTCCGTATTGCACAGGTCACGCATGGGGATTCTCCTTTCGCTCAATCTCCTGTGGATTCGCGCAGGATCAGGTTGGTTTCCGTATAGACGGTGCGATAGTTCAGCGATGGCTCTTCGATGCGGGTCATAAGCAGATTGGCAGCGGTGTAGCCCATGATCTGTCCATGGATATGGATCGAGGTCAGATGGGGGGCAAAGTAGGAAGCCTCCTGACTGTCATCGAAGCCGCAGACCCAGATATCATCGGGAACCGAATACCCCAGCTCATTCAATGCCTTGACCAGATCCATGGCAACAAAGTCATTGGCGCAGACAAAGGCATCCGGCATCGTTTTGAACCGACGTATGGTTTCGTACAGGGATACCGGATAGTTCTGCTGTCCGGATGGCATCGCACAGGTGCTCAGGCCTTCTGTCAGACCAAAGTACTCCACTGCATCCTTATAAGCCATATAACGCTCAAAGAAGGACTGACAGTGGTTTTTATCCCCCGCAAAGCTGATGCGTTTTTTGCCGCGCTGGACCATGTGGGCCACCGCATTCTGGACCTCAATGCGGTTTTCCATATAAAGGCGGTCGGCTTTAAGGGGAGGACGCATATCCATCACAGGGGTGTCTACAAACAGCAGCGGAACATCCAAATCGCACAGCATCTGTGCATAGTCATAGTCGAATACTTCAATGCAGATGATGCCGGCTGTACGCTGGATGTTGAGAGAAGATGGAAGCTTTTTCTCTTTCAGCTCTATGGGAGAAATGCGATGAATGGTCATGCCGCTGTGCAGATGATCGATTTCCGACTGGAAACGATCCAGCATCATGGAGGAAAAGTGAGAGCTGCTCAGAAACTGGGTCGTCAGCATGGCGATCTCCCGTTTGTCACTCGGCAGAATGGAATGCTCTGCTGCTTTTGCAGTGTCTTCCTGAAACAGCGGCAGATAGGCAAACTGCTTATAGCCCATTTCGGCGGCTTTGCGCAGGATCTTCTCCCGTGTGGCATCTGCCAGCACACCGGTATTGTTGATGGCCTTTGAAACTGTGTTGCGGGAAAGCTGCAGTTCGTTTGCAATATCCTGAATGGTGACTTTGGTTGCCATAAGTCATCCTCTTTCTTTATAAATAGGAGCGGGTGTTCTTTCTTTTATAGATAAAGTCCGGTGACGGATCTTATTCTTTGCGACTCCAGTATAGTGCAAATGCACAAATTAGTCAAATGCAAAAATGCAAATCATCATTTTGCATATTTGCGCACTTTTGGATTTGTGCATCTGTACAAATCCACAATAATTTTTGATGTATACCATGAATTATCGTTGACATTCGCTTGCGTGAGTGGTATAAATAAATCAAAGGATTTTACATTTGCACAATAGAAGTGAAAAACGTAAAATTCAAAGGTGCAAATGTAAAGTGCGAATCAAACGGCAAGCAAATCAAAAAGGAGGAGAATGATTCATGAAAGCAAAGACGGCCTCGCCGGAAACGGCTGTGCTGACAGCAGAACGCAAGCTGCACAACACATGGGTCTACATCAAACGGCATTGGCAGCTTTACCTGTTGTTCCTGCTGCCTGCCGTGGCGCTGACGCTGGTGTTCAAGTACGCTCCCATGGGCGGTGTTCTGATCGCGTTCCAGAAGTACAATCCCTTCAAGGGCATCTGGGGCAGCGAGTGGGTAGGCTTCAAAAACTTTACCCGCTTCATGTCCTCGCCGGACTTCCAGCGCTATCTGATCAACACCCTGAAGCTGAGCGTCTACGGTCTGCTGTGGGGCTTCCCGATCCCCATCCTGCTGGCATTCCTGCTCAACCGTATCGAGAGCAAGAAGATCAAGCAGAAGGTGCAGCTGGTGCTGTATATGCCCAACTTCATCTCGGTCATCGTGCTGTGCGGTATCGTCCGGGTGCTGCTGAGTGTCACCGGTCCGGTGAACGGCCTGCTTCACACCAGCATCAACTTCATGACGCTGCCGGAAGCATTCCGCCCCATCTACATTATCAGCGGCATCTGGCAGGGTGCCGGCTGGGCATCCATCATGTACACCGCATCCCTTTCTAACGCCAGCAAAGATCTGAAGGAAGCTGCGATGATCGACGGCGCAAACCTGATCCAGCAGATCATGACGGTGGAGTGGCCCGCCATTAAGGACATGGTCGTGATTCAGTTTATCCTGCAGGCAGGCAACATCATGAGCATCGGTTTTGAAAAAGCCTATGCCCTGCAAACGGACCTGAACCTGAACACTGCCGAGATCATTGCAACGTACGTTTATAAAAAGGGCCTGTTGGACGGTGATTACAGCTTTTCCACGGCAGTCGGTCTGTTTAACACCGTTGTCAACGTCATCCTGCTGATCGCAGTGAACAAGATCGTTGCCAAAATGAACGATGGCAAGGGCTTGTAAGGAGGGGTTTACCATGGCAAAACAGAAAAAATCAAAAATGGCCCTCTACACCAGACAAGATAAGATCATCCTGTACTGCGGCTACGCACTTCTGGGCTTGTTCCTGCTGGCGATCATCGTTCCGATGATCTACATCGTCATCGCGTCCTTTATGGACCCGGTCACTCTGCAAAACAAGGGCATCTCCTTTGATTTCAGCAAGTGGAGTCTGGATGCTTACCAGCGTGTCGTTTCGGACAAGCAGATCTGGGTCGGCTTCAGGAACGCGGTGCTTTACTCGATCATCTTCACCATCATCTCGGTAGCTGTGACGATGCTTGCCGCTTATCCCATGTCGCTGCCGGACTTCAAAGGCAAAAAGATCTTCAACACCTTGTTTGTGATCACGATGTTTTTCAGCGGCGGTCTGATCCCCACCTACCTGCTCATCAACAATCTGGGTCTGCTGGATTCCATGTGGGCGGTCATTCTGCCGGGAGCATTCAGCGTGTGGAACATGATCATTGCCCGTACCTATTATCAAGGCGTCCCGCGTGAGCTGCGCGAAGCTGCGGATGTGGATGGAGCCAGCGAGATGCTTTACTTCTTCAAGATCCTGCTGCCCGTCTGTATGCCGGTGGTGGCAGTTCTGGCCCTGTGGCAGTTCGTGGCAATGTGGAACAGCTACTTTGACGCCATGATCTACCTGAACAGCGCATCGAAGCAGCCGCTGCAGCTGGTGCTGCGTTCCATCCTGATCCAGAGCCAGCCGGAATCCGGCATGATCGCAGATATCCAGAGTACTGCCGAACGTGCCAAGATGGCAGAGCTGCTCAAATATGCAACCATTATTATTTCCAGTCTGCCGCTGCTGGTGATGTATCCCTTCTTCCAGAAGTATTTTGATGCCGGCATCATGGCTGGTTCCATTAAGGGCTGAGGATATTCCAGAATTTTATAAGCAGGTACGCTCATCTGTTACACGAAAAAAGAAACACGAAAAAGGAGAAAATACCATGAAAAAGCTGATCTCTCGCCGCAACTTCCTCAAGGTCTGCGCTCTGGCGGGCTCTGCCGCTGCTCTGTCTGCCTGTGGCGGCAAATCCACCGGCAGCGGCGATTCTGCTGCCGCAGCTGTGGACGTGACCGGTGCCGTTACATTTCCGCTGTCCGAAAAGGTCACCTTTACCGGTATGACCAGCTTCCCTGTGGGCAGCGAACCCGAACCGAACAACCGCACCATCTTCAAGCGTCTGGAAGAGCAGACCAATGTGCACATCGACTGGACCGCCATCCAGTCCGACCAGTGGAGCGATAAGATCACCCTGAATATGTCCAACCCCAACACCCTGACGGATTTTGTTTTTACTGCTGATTTTACCGACAGCAATCTGCTGCGCTACGCAGATCAGGGTGTCATCCTCAATCTGGAAGACTACATTGACAACAATATGCCTTATCTCCAGAAGGTCTTTGAGCAGTACCCGGAGTACCGCACCATGTGCACCGACAGCGATGGCCACATCTGGGCACTGCCCTGGATCGAGCAGCTCGGCGCAGAAAAGACCGCCATCCAGACCATTGGCAACATGAGCTTCATCAATACCAAGTGGCTGAACTTCCTCGGTCTGTCGATGCCCACCACGGTGGACGAGTTTGAGCAGGTGCTGATTGCATTCCGTGATAACGCCGCTTCTATCAAGGCAGAGTATGGCATTGACGGCGACATCATCCCCATGTCCTGCATCGTCAACAACGGCGATCAGGACCCCAGCATCCTCATCAATGGCTTTGGCGAAGGCTACGGCGATGCTGACAAGGACCGCCATATTGCCGTTACCAACGACCGGAAGGTCATCTGTGCCGCCACCCAGCAGGGCTACCGTGATGGTCTGGACTGGCTGCACAAGCTGTATGCCGAGAAGCTCATCGACCCGGAGTGCTTCACGCAGGAGTGGTCCACCTATGTTTCTAAGGGCAAGGCTGGCCGCTATGGTGTCTGCTTCAGCTGGGATGTCGCCAACATTGACAACCTGACCGACTGGGAGCCGCTGCCTGCCCTGACCGCCGATACCCGGAATATCACTCCGCAGAACGGTTCTTTCACCAGCGGCTTTGCCCGCGGCAGATGCGTTGTCACCGCAAAGGCGGATAATCCTGCACTGGTTTGCGCATGGCTGGATCAGATGTACGCACCCCTCCAGTCTCCGCAGAACAACTGGGGTACTTACGGCGATGCGGAAGGCTTTAACATTTTTGAACTGTCCACCAACGATAAGGGCGAGCCCATGCTGAAGCACGCTCCTCTGGGCGATGCTTCTCCCGTGGAAGTCCGTGAAGCGCAGTGTGTCAGTGGACCTCTGGCGGTTCTGGATGATTACTATGGTGTATACGTTACCTGCCCGGACGATGCACAGTATCGTCTGGACTGGATCAAGGAGATCTACACCCCGGATATGAACAACGATTATGTCTATCCCAATGTCTTTATGAGCAGCGAGGACACCGAGCAGGTCTCTAACCTGCAGGCAGATCTGCAGACCTACATGAATACGCAGAAGGCCAACTGGATCATGAACGGCACTAAGGATGCAGAGTGGAACGAATATCTGAGCAAGCTGGAAGACTACGGCCTGTCCGACTATCTGGGCATTATGCAGAAATATCTGGATGCTTACTACGCATAAGAATTCTTTCCTTTGGAGGATTCCATGAACGATTTGACTTTACAAAAAGCCCGTGCCTACGAGGCCGAGCACGGCGCTGCCATTTCCCCGGCGGAACGCCCTGCTTACCACATGACTCCTTATGTGGGCTGGCTCAACGACCCCAACGGCTTCTCTTATTATAAAGGGAAGTATCACCAGTTCTATCAGTATAACCCCTACGATGTGCGGTGGGCGCCCATGCACTGGGGTCACGCCGTCAGCACCGACCTGCTGCACTGGGAGTATCTGCCCTGTGCGCTTGCACCGGATTCCCCGGCAGACAACGGCCCCGGCTGCTTCTCCGGTTCTGCTACCGAGATGGATGACGGCAAGCAGCTGCTGATGTACACCAGCGTGGTGGCAGAAAAGCAGCCCAATGGGGAGATGCGGGACATCCAGACCCAGAGCATTGCCATTGGTGACGGTCTCGACTACGAAAAGCCTGCCTGCAACCCGGTGCTGACCCAGAAAGACCTGCCGGAAGGCTTCAGCAAGTTCGACTTCCGGGACCCCAAGATCTGGCGTGAGGCCGACGGCACCTACTCCGCCGTCACCGTCTGCCTGGCCGAGGACGGCAGCGGCGCAGCAGCACTGTTCCAGAGCAAGGACGGCTTCGACTGGCACTTTGTCACGGTGCTGGAACGCTGCAACAATCAGTACGGCAAAATGTGGGAGTGCCCGGACTTCTTCCCGCTGGACGGCAAGCAGGTCTTGATGCTCGGCCCCATGGAGATGCTGCCCAAGGGCGAGTTCCACAACGGTCACAACGTGATTGCCTTCATCGGCAGCTACGACGAAGCCACCCACACCTTCACCAAGGAAAACGTGCAGCTGATGGACGGCGGCATCGACTTCTACGCCACCCAGACCACCCTTGCCCCGGACGGCCGCCGCATCATGACCGCATGGCTGCAGACATGGTCGGACACCGAGGATAAGCCCAAGGGCTGCAAGTGGTTCGGGCAGACCATCTGCCCCCGCGAGCTGCACATCAAGGATGGACGCATTGTTCAGGCCCCGGTGCGGGAGCTGGATGCCGTCCACGGTAAGCGCACCTTCCACGAAAATGTGACGGTGCAAAGCGAAACTTCTCTGGAAGGCATCAAGGGCCGTGTGGCCGACCTGACCGTTACGGTGCAGCCCGGCGAATACCGCTCCTTCACCCTGAAGCTGGCCGCCGATGCAGACCATCACACCAGCCTGACCTACGACCCCTACACCTCCGAGCTGACGCTGGATCGCAGCTATGCCGGTTCCCGTGCCGACATCGTTCACCGCCGCAGCTGCAAGGTGCGCAGCCAGAATGGTGCCCTGAAGCTCCGCATCCTGCTGGATAAAAACAGCATCGAAGTTTTCGCCAACGACGGTGAACAGACCATGACCGCATGGATCTACACCCCCCAGTCTGCCGATGGCATCACCTTTGCCGCCGATGGCAAAGCAACTGTTACGGTGGAACAGTTTGAGTTGAATCTGTAACCTGATATTCCTTTCATTTCTCCTTCATTGAATACAGCCCCGCTTTGGCTTCTCCTTCGCCAAAGCGGGGCTGTATTTGTTATGTCATTGATCTTCCAGCCTGCTGTGGTCGCAGCCAAGGGAGAGGCGGCGTTCTATCTCGCCACTCAGCATAAGCTGGGCATACTCCAAGGGCTTATTGTAGAGCAGCCAGTCCAGCTCTGCCCGCTGTGCCGGGGTGTTGCCGTATTCGTCCTCCACGTTTGGCGTATGGCGCAATTTTCGCTGGAAATCCATCAAAAGAAAAAGCCTGAAACTTCTCGGTACATCAAGAAGTTTCAGGCTTTGTTTCGCTTAAATTGGAAATTTACTGCTCAATCGGCTTCATCGTGGGGACAGGTCAAGGAAGGCTCACAAATGGCTTTATTTCCCTTTATAAGCCTATCCATGCGGCTTCCTTTTTCCTGCTCCCGTACGTCACCCTACGCAACTCTCCACAACTTACCGGCAATTTGGTGTAAAAGTGGTGTAGTAGTTGGTGTAGTGGATTTCAGACCGAAATGCCCAGTTTACCGTTCAGATTTGCAAAGGAATGGGCTTTGGCTTCCTTGGTGGCTTCTGCGTAAATCTCCATCGTGGTGCTGATGTCCCGGTGTCCCATGATGTCCTGAATGATCTTCAGGTTGGTCTCATTTTCGCACAGCCGGGTGCAGAACGTGTGCCGGAGATTATGGCAGGAGAAGGGCGGCAGCAGCTGCGGCTCTCGTTTTTCCTTTTCGGCCTTTTCCAGTTCGGCTTCGTTGTATGCCACGCTGATGCGCTTGATGGCGCGGTTGACCGTCTGCGGGTTCTGCGGCTGGCCGAAGCGGTTCAGGAATACGAAGTCCGAGATTCCGTCGATTTCGTATTCGCATACCAGTTCCAGCTCCTGCTGGTTGGTGCGTTCCTGCTCCAGTGCCTTCCGCACTTCGGGCAAGATTGGAATTGCCCGCTTGCCTGCAGCAGTCTTGGGGGTGGACATGGTGAAATAGCAGCCGCCCACCTCGTGGTCATGGTACACCAGATTGTGCTGGATGGTGATAAACCCACTCTCGAAGTCGATGTCGCTCCAGCACAGGCCAACCGTTTCCGAGATACGGCATCCGGTACCCAGCATGAAGGTGAACATCGGGAGCCAGTGCTGGAACTTCGGCGTTTTCTTGATGAAATTCAGAAACGCCTGCTGCTGGGGCAGGGTCAGAGCGTGTCGTTTGGGCGTTTCGTACTGGTGGGCGGCTTTAATGGCCGTCAGGACACCATCCGTGGGATTCACACGGATGTACTCATCGTCCACCGCCACCGCAAAGACCTGATGGAGAACATTCTGGATGGTTTCCAGCGTGTTCAACGCCATCTTGCCATTGCGGACGATGCCATTGTAGTAGCTGCGGATATCCGACTTGCGAATGTCCTTGAGCTTCATCATGCCGATCTCATCCCGGACGAACCGATTGTACATATAGACGTAATTGGCGAAGGTATGCTCTTTCAAGCCCACCTTGTTCTTACGCCACAGTTCAAACAGGTCATTCAGGGTCAAGCTGCACTCCGGAATGCGGATGCCATCTGCCAAGTCGTGCTGGATCTTCTCTTCCTTTTCGCGCAGCCCCTCCAAGGTTGCATCATAGATGGTATGACGTTTTCCGTTTTTTGCAGTCCAACGGTACATATACAGCCCGTCGCTCTTGCGGTAGACCTCGCCATCCTTCAAAACACGGCCTTTATTATCTTTACGTCTTTGCATATAAACTCTCCTTTTCATTCACAGAATGTTGAAAAGGAGCCTTACGCCATGAGTATACCATGACGCAAGACTCCCTGCAACATCAAACGGTCAATTTTCTACACCGCATCAGATCGAGAATGCCTTGTCCAGATATTCGTCCAGCTTACGGCGTTTGATCAGCCGTTTGGTTCCGTTCCAAAGGACGAACTTGCATTCATCGCTATCGGTCATTGACCGCAGTTTATTGATACCGATCCCAGAGTAAGCCGCCGCTTCCTCCAAGGTCAGATTACTCTTTTGCCAAATCGGAACTTCTTTCACTTGCACCTCCATATCCTTGTAACCGGGTGCCGGGGCAGAAAGTGCCAGCTTTCTGCTCCGAACTCTCCCGATGAGGTTCAGATTTCCGAGTGCCCCTCCTGTGTGCGGGGTTGTGCCGCTGGTTTGTTTTGTGCCTGTTCTGCCTGCAAGCGGTTCAGCAGTTGCAGAACGGAATCCCGTGCTTTCTCCTTGACCTGTTCCTTGCCTTTCTGCCGGGCCTCCGGCTTCAGCAGCTTCTCCTGCAAGCGGGCAGCGGTGGTCTGCATGGTCTTGAGAAACTTGTCCAGCACGGTGTCCAGATGTTTGGCAGTGTACTCCCGTGTAACCTTGGGAGCCTTTCTCTCTGGCGACAGCACCCACTTCTTCGTGTCCTCGATCATCCGCATATCTTCCTTGCGGGTCTCGGTGCGCACCACGTCGGTCACGACCTCCACCGCCTTGTCATAGGCCGCAGCCGAAACATCTTCCAGCAGGGTCTCCATGTCGCCGACCTTGAGGGTCAGTTCGTCCAGCCTATTCTGCTGGGCGGCAAGCTGCTCCTTCTGCTTGGCAAGGATGAAGTCCTGCTTTTCCAGATATTTGCGGTTTCCGTACTCCGCTTCTTCCTCCAATTCCAGCCCGTGCCGCTTGGCGATTTCAAATAGCATCTTCCGGCAGGCGGCATCAAAGGTGATCTTGCGGTTGTTGCGGCGGCTGAGGGGCTTGTCCGGGTCGGGCAGCTCGAAGCCCAGTGCTTCCAATGCCTTTTCCTGCTGGGGTGCCACCTCGCCGTACTTGTTTTCGCAGTCGAACACATGACGCTCATGGATGTGGGGAGTGCTTTCATCCAGATGCAATGCCCAGTCCAGCACATGAACATGGTCGCCATACTTGGCTTTGAACTCCTCGATGAACTCGGTGACGATGTTCAGCAAGTCCTCTGCCGAAGCGTGTTCATCCAGCGTTCCAAGTTGATAGATGGTCTCTTCCGGGCAGGTCTTGCGGCTGGACAACAGGTCGGGAATGGAGCGGTTGCGCTCTGTGTGCCGGATCTTGGCGTTACGCTCATTCTGGCTTTCGACAAAGGCAGTGTAGTGGGTCTCATAGAATTGCCGTTCCACATCTGAGAAGGTTGCCGCCAGATTGTCCGGGTCTTGTGGAGCGAGAGCCGAACGGAAACCGTGAAAGCAGTCCCAGTAGATGTTGCCCTTGGCTCGTTCCGGGTCGATGTGCTCACTGTTAGCAAGGTTGAAACTGCGGTCATTGTGCTTGGGGTTGTAAGTGCCGTGTGCTCCGGCTCGTCCGTTGTGTCGCGTTAATTTCAGATAGACATCCCTCTTTTCCTGTATTTTTGTGTACGGCCACTCATGCTCTCATGCTATTAGATCACAAGAGTAATACAATTCTTCCAAGCAAAGGGTCATGCATTTCAAGATCAAGTCTTGAAATCTCTTCTCTCGGAATCGAGAGGTAGTCCTTTCAGAAAAGGATTTATGTGGTTGTCATACTGCAAAGAAAGTGACCTATCGCTCCTTCCCTCAGTGGGAGATCATGGCGTTTGTCGCTTTCCGCTTAGAAGAGTTTGCTTTCGCTCTGCAAGAAAAGTATAACAGAGAAACTTGGAATCGAACAGGAACTGAGAGTTCCTAATTTTCGGTGAAAGTAGGAAGCATCGTTCCCATTTCTTGTTGCATCGCTATTCTTTCTTTGCGGGGAATCATTAAGATGCTGCATCTCTGTAATTATCATAGCACCTGAAATTGCAAAAGTCGTGGGCTTCGTAGGCCTATTATTAGCCCCCTAAGTGAACCTGTTTTGATTACTTTTTCCTGATTTTGGTATAAGGTTTAGCAGGAGCTTCTTTCATTTCAACAGCTTGCCTGGAGAGTGCGCAGCAGCGGAGCTGCTGGATCTGCCGCCGTTTTGCGCCAGATAATACCCAGTAGGATATGACGCACAGCATCATATCACTGGGGCAAAGAGCTGCGCTCTCTGCACTCTTGCTCCGGGCAAGCTGACAGGCAAAGATTTGCGAATCCCTGCCCGCAGCTCGTCCGGCTTTTTCAGTTGGCCAAATTGACCAACTGATTTTGCCTGTTCCCAAAATGGTAACAGGCAGATAGACGGTCTGATAACGGCCATCCCACCCTGATTCCCATTTTGGGGAATTGGGTAGGAGCTGGTAAGTACCGTTTCCCGTCACTTACCACTCTTGGCAAACTGTCAACCTGACACTTTGCCCCCCCTATAAAGGAGAACTTTGGCGTTTTGCTGCGTACGTGCGTACGCAACAGGCGGCTTTCTTTGTACGCACGTACGCAGCGAAAGACCGAAAACGCACCATATAGGGGGATCAAAAGCGGGTCATGCCCGCCAGCCATTGGGGGTGAGGTCGGGCTGCACAAGGGCTTCGATGCCCACAAAGCCCCGGACTCTCCGCCCGGACGAGTTGACGATGTTGTTGGTGGATTCCAGATTATACCTGCGCTGGTTGGCGATCAGCGCATCGCTGAACCCTCGTGCCTTGATCGCATTCAGGCTGTTCTCCTCGCACCACATCTTGTAGACCTCATACAGCTCTTTCGAGCTGGTACAGGCATCCGCCTTCAGGCGGATGTAGCCCTCGGATTCGAGGAAATCGAACACATTGTTGTTGTCCCGCTTCACCAGCTCCCGGTTGCGCTTGGCACGTTCACTCTCGGTGAACTGGAAGCCATTCTTCACCAGCCGCTGCAAGCCCTCAAATGCCCACAGCAGGATGCCCTCGACCTCTGCCGCCATCTTCTCGGCAATGTCCGGGTCGTCCACACGAGACAGGGGCTTGTCCTTGGTGGTCAGGATGAGCTGACGGCGATAGAAACCGTCCGAGCGATCATACAGAGCCTGCAGGTCGCCGTTGCTGAACGCCAGCAGGCGG
>OHQO01000094.1_pt1 | contig 80196 bp, 74 predicted proteins | sample 1578051 | NCBI WGS metagenome assembly OHQO01 (sample SAMEA3879592, study PRJEB24766) | human gut metagenome | biome: human-associated habitat; feature: feces | place: USA | collected 1985/1987 | reverse complement strand
ATAAAAAGGCTCCTTTCGAAGCCCTATAGTAGTCCAGAATTTTGTCCGCACCCTCGTCTGTGAAAGTTTTTCTGTAAATAGGATTTTGAGGTCTTCTATGATAAAATATAAAATTATAGGAGGCCTTATTTTATGGCAAGAGAAAAAAACCGGTACAAAAAGTACAAATGACTGAAGGAAAAAGAAATATCATTCGTCAGCTCCTTGAAGAGTATGACATTGAATCCGCGCAGGACATTCAAGATGCCTTGAAAGATCTGCTTGGCGGAACCATCAAAGAAATGATGGAAGCTGAAATGGACGATCATCTTGGATACTCCAAGTCTGAACGCTCAGACAGCGACGACTACCGTAACCAAGAAATGGACGATGCCGCTTCGAAACTGGGGACAGGTTTATGGCGAGTTGAGCATCATGTACGAAGGACGACTGCCCAAATAAAAAATTTAAAGCTTGTTTTACAGGCGGAAATTTTCGCCTGCTCTTGACATGCTTGAATCAATACTGTTATATATAAAGCAAATACAATTCATGCAGTAGAGTAACAATACAAAAACTATTTAATAGTTCCAATATTAACTGATAACAATAATATGTTATTTCTACCAACGTCTTCTGTCCGTTCTTATATTTTACTATTTGAGTAATATTATTTATTTCATAGCTACAGTGACCGATCATATTTCTCAAATGATTATTCATAAATTTTTTTAGATTGAAGGCAAATATTGAATTTTTATCAATTGCATCGATTTTATAAAATGCTCTATCCTCAGCTATGTACTTTTTTAAACTTGTATATTTACAACCAACGTCAAATTTATTAAAGTCCTTACGAATACTTAAATTATCTAATCCTACTAATACATATATCGTCTTAGCATGTGTTTCATACAAATCCTGATACAACTTCTTTATTTCATCAAAATCAAATGAATATATTCCTAATGGTGACTGCTCATCAAATAAAATCTGTTTAGTAGCGTCGTCTAAATATTCTACACTCAAAATTGGTATTAAATTTGGTATAAAATCTAGCGACCGCTTCATTTGTAAATATAATAATTTTTCTAAGTTCTCGAACCTATTTTCCTTACTCATTTCATCCAAAAAATCTTTTAAACGCTTCGGATTATTTCTACAAATTTCCCCAAATTCTTTTTTTATTTTATCAAACTTTTTTTTATAATCATCATTACTATATAAAGCAGAAAAAACTGTAACAGCTAATCTCCTAATCAATGATAATCGTTTTTCCTTACCTATATTATTAACTTCTTGGTATTCCTCAAAAATTGATTTCAACTCTTTATCTAAATAATAGTTCTCCCCATTTATCCATAACTCAACTACTTTTTCCCATTCATGTCGTGTTGTTGAATAAATATCTAAGAGAACAGGTACTCTTGTTTTAAATAATTCTAAATAATTATCAAACCCAAGCACATTTTTAAACTTCATCCACATTGGTAATGTAATAATATCTTCTTTTTCCGATACATCTTTTACTTTTTCAGAAATAAAATCACTTGTAATAGTGCATACGTAATCCGGCATCGCATTATCTACTTTTTTTGCATTCAAATAATGAATAGAAACCGAAACATTATCATCACACTGGTTATATGTACCATAAAACATTGTTTTACAATTTTTACAAGGAACATATACATGATATCGGCAACTGTCTGACGCCACTTCATGCTTTATTCTTGTTACTTTATGACATACATCACACTCAAAATCATTTGTATTTACCAAAATAAAACCTCCACTTTCACTATACTCGCAAATCTTATATTATAGTTTACTTATAATATACTGTATCATCAAAAAATTATCTGTGACAATATTTAAAATTTTACCATAAAAATAACTTTATCTCAATTAGACTCACATAGTTTCGTATCTTCTTTTACATAATAGCTACAAGAGCATTTTCCCTTGTAGCTATTTATAATAAACCTATTTTCATCTAAAACCCATATTCTTCAATGCCTTTTTCCAGAATACAGTTGAACAGTTCCTCAAGTTCCACTCCGTTAATCTCGCTGACAACAATCAACTTGGCAAGGGTATCCTTCGGAACGGATACCGCATAGCGCTCCTCATCCGCACGAAGCTCATGGACACAGATGCCAAGTCCCTCTGCAATCTTGCACATAACGCCAAGCTCCGGTTCCTTAACTCCTGCCATAATGTCAAGGATTGTTCTCTCTGGCACACCGGAAATTCTGGCAAGCTCCGCAATCCCGATTTCTTCCTCTTTCATCACATTTAATAACTTATCTCCGGTTGTATACATATCCCACTCCTCCTATATTACCGCTTCCTTTTTCTTTTCCGGTGCAGAATGCTCCTTTCTGGCATTCATCTTAATAACAGCATCTTTTTTCTCCGCAAGTTTCTCCTTTACTGAAACACGCTCATGGCGGTTATCTCTTTTTTCCTCTTTCTGCTTGACACGTTCCTCTGCCCGGTCACTGCGGAACAGTTCATGTTCTTTGGCATCTTACTCATACACATGATCTGAAAGACGTTCTCCCGGCGCCACCTGTGTCTGATTTACCTACTGCTCCATCTGCTCAAGTTCTTTAAACTCCATTCCCGCCTCTTTCGGTATAATCAGCGTTTCATGAATTGAAGAAGGTAGCATGTAAAAATCTCCTACCTTCTCAGCGATCTCCTGTCTGATATCATCGTTTAATATTGCAGCAGCACCATTTACTTTTGTCTTTTATTCATCCTTGTCAAAAGCAAGGTATGTAAAAAGAAATAGGCGGCAGCCGCAAAAGGTATCTCTTGACCGGAATGCAATTCCGCAATATGTGAATGTGTTCAGACACAGGAGCATTTACCTTCGGAGAACGCACATACCAGAATGGAATAACCGGTATAGAAGTGCGCCCTTAGTTCCTAAGGGAAGGTGGCTTGCTTTAGCTTTGAGAAAAGTATAATGGATTTTGAAGCGTAATTTTATTGCCTCGTAGGTAGAGTGAGTTCATTTTTACAGTGCCTTGTGCAGAGGAACTTCCACTGTAGTGCGCTCTCGACAAAATGCTCAATCTACGATGAATAACAATTTTTAGGGCAAAAGAAAAGCACCCAACCGTTGAAGTTGGATGCTCTTATTTCATATATTTGGTTTCTAAGTTTATGCTTTATAGTATTAAGTACCTTGAAGTTTGATTTTAATAACTTCTTTTTGCGTCTCTCTGTCTTTTGCGATTTTGAAGTCATCGCCAAGTGTAACGGAGAAATCAAATCCTTTGTCTTCGGTGGTGATAGAGCCAGTCCCGTTTTCTGCTGCTTCTGCATCTCCCTGCTGAAGCTTGAGTGTTGCAACAAACCATCCTTTAAGAGTAATCTTTCCTTTTTCGATTTTCCAATCAGACAGCTTCATTTTAGGGAAATCCAGAAGTTCTACATAATCTGCCAAAGGATCGAAGAAATCTGCTTTATGTTTTTCTGCATACTCAAAAACAGCATTTTCTTGTGTCCGAGGGAATTCCTCTATCTGAGAAATGCAAGAAATGCAAATATCAGAAACCTGTTTTAGTAGCAAGTAGGCAGATTTGAAAATAGCTTGCCACTCTTCATCCAATGGGCTGATTATTTCATGGAACAAAGCATTTCTCAATGCATATACATAGTCAGCAAACCACTCCACGGCCTTTATTGCCATTAAAGGTGCATATTCACCTCTGCGTGTTGCGTAGAGATTCTCCCGATCTAAACGGCCAAAACCATTGAATGGAACTTGATAAATGATAGCATAAGAGTTTGATGCTGCCAGCGGATCTACTTCGTGGGGATATCTGTAGTTGTACTCAAATCTAAGTCGAAGCGCAGTATCCAATCGCAAACAGGCATCTTTGATTTTTCCGGTTACCGTTTGATTAAACCCTTTCTTCGGAAGTGTTACCTCAATATAATTCCGAATCTTTTCCGAAATCTCTCTCATCACGGCATCATAAAAGTCATGCATAAATTGAGTCTCATTGATAATGAGATTTTGATAACGATGCTTCTCCACAACTGCACGAATGATTGGCCGCAGATCAATTTCTTTTTTGATGCTCTCGTTATACTTTGTTGTGCGGAACTGACCGGATATGCCCAAGTAGAATTTTAGAATGTGCTTATCAACAATATGTAAATTTGCTTGATACCTTTCCTTCAAGTTTCCATCCTTATCCAAATCAATCGTCTTTTCCTCATAAGAGAACTCACGATTGATTTGGAAAAAAGTCTGAAAGAAATACTGAGGAAAAACATCCATTACTTTTCGCATACTGATGGGGTACATCGCAAAGAGTTCTTGGGCAAAATCATCCGTATTGACATTCTTTTGCACGATGGGCATTATGCCTTCTTTGTAAGCGTTCAAGAAGGGTTTGTCTCCCCGGGGCATGCCATCTTCAGTAAAAACGGCGACATCAGGATTCAATTCTCTCAATACGGCAATAAACGTAAACCATGTTTTGATGAAAAGTGTAACAAAATCAGACTCGGTGATTGCTTTCCATTGCTCATATTTTCTTTCTACCTGCATATCACCGTTCCACCTTGCCTTTCAGCCATGCCAAAGCAGTATCTTCCCCTTGCTCGATTGCCATTTCCACGGCCTGCTTTGCATATTCAAGCAGTTGCTTAGACTGGCGACGAAGAGCAAATGATTTCTGAATCATTTCTGCGAGCTCTTTCTGCTTGTCCATATCCAGTATAGGGATAATAACATTTTCAATTTCGGATGGTTTCCAATGCTGAATGATAGCTCCGTTAGAGTCTCTCTCAGCTTGCATTTGAACAACAAGCGAATTTAATACAAGCGTCAAATAATCCGGAAGAACTTCACTTGTATTTTTAACTGTTAGGTGCAGCAAAGCGCCAGATGTAATAATGTCCTCATTACGCTCCAACTTATATGCAATTCCTACACTGCCGTCCTTTGAAAAGAGAATCGTATCTTTTTTAGGAAACAGAGCCGCTACATTTTCAACGACATCATGTGAAAGGTAGATTTCTGGCGATGTGATTTCATACTTAGAAACATCGCTTACTCGAACAAAAGGAATGCCCTCATCTTTGTATGAATCACTACCTGGTTCAATGGACTTCTTGATGTTAGCAATCCCATCATCTCCACCAAGCCGTTTGTTGGAAAGCTTACTAAGCTTATCGAAAAGAATGTCAAATTTCGGTTGATAATATTCAGCATCCAGTCTCCCTGTTTTCTTAAAGCTACTACTAAATGTCTTCTCTGATATTGTGTTGTCAGGCAACACTGAATCAAGACCAATCGTATTATTCAGATGTGATTGTGCGTTCTCATAGGCTAAAACAGCCTTCTGTGTACACTCGTAAACTTGATGCACAAGCTGAGATATGCTCTTTTGGAATTTTTCTCCAAATACAGGGATAAACAATTGATCAAAATCTTCGAGAAGCAACCCCGTTTGTGCTGCACCTCGCTTAAATTTTTGAATTTGCACCTGCCCGTATTTTGTTTTTATATAAACAAGTAAGAGTTCTGGGGAAATACCATTGTTTTTTGAGCGCATAATAGCTAATTTACAACTACAAGTGGCGGGCTTTGATGAGGTTACCATTGCGCTGTTTCCAACAATTGCGCCCACTATAGACATTATAATGTCCCCCTTTTTTAGATGAGAACGTCGCATTTGAGGTTTATCAAATGTAGTACGATCAATCATCAACGGAGATGCGTTTTCAATAAACAAGTTGTAAATATCTTGTCCTCTATAATAAGGAATTCCAATTTCACAGAAACTGTCTGTAATGCTCATATGATTGCCATCAGACACATTAAAACAATCTGCAATTGATTTCTTATTCCATGAAGAAAGTATAGAATCTACAGCGATGTTTTCTTTCTTGTAAAATTCCGCATCTATGCGTTTTGTACGTTCCACTGCAGAAAGATTTACTTCTACAATTTCATGCCCATCCATCAAAGCCTTGTACTTGGCTTCATTGAAAGGTTCAACAGATGGGCTTATCGAAAAAAACTTAAACCTTCCTTCTTGGCAAACTCGATAAATGCTTCTGCAATGCCGTCCGGGGTCAATCCATCGTGACTATACAAGTCATGGTCAACAATTAAATGACCGTGAGAATCCAAAATATTCTCGCCGGTAGCAGGGTCTTTTACATATATCTTATCGCCGGAGTTGTCCTTGCTCGGTTTCTGCATGGTAGCAAAGAAGATCGAGTAATCTTCCTTCTTTGGACACAATTCATCATCCCACTTCTGAACAAACAGAACCGAGGTTTTAGTTCCTGTGTGAGGTTTGAACACATTGCCATGCAAGCCTACAACAGCAAGGATACGGCAGCGCTCAGCAATGAATTCACGGATGTACTTATCGCTGGAGTTGTTAAAACGACCCTGCGGCAAGACGATAGCCATACGACCGCCGGGTTTAAGGAAGTTCAGGTTACGCTCAATAAACAGTACATCACGACCAACCTTGTTCTGCCATTTGCCAGCGCTGTTTTTGCCAAGCTCATAATGAGAAATGATCGTGTTTTCCTTGATATCGCCAGCAAACGGAGGATTTGCCATCACGAGGTCAAACCGGAACTGGCTGTAATCCTTCACACCAGCAGGCTGAAGCTTTTTCAGTTTCTTAAAGCCTTCGTTATAAGTATCGATCCAGTCTTCCTGCTTAGTCGTTTCACCCCAACGGGTGTAGTCTAGTGTATTCAGGTGAAGCACGTTAGTCTGACCGTCGCCGGCAATCAGATTTAGTGTACGAGCGACACGGACAGTCTTTTCATCAAAGTCAATGGCAAAAACATTGTCTCTGACAAAATTAGTCTCTTCAGGAATGCGCTCTGCAGCAGTGAAACCATCACCTTCGGGAAGACCTTTTTCTCTGCGGATATCTTTCCAAACCTTGAAAATACTATGGACTGTGAAGCCTGAGCTGCCGCAGGCGGTGTCGATGATTTTGTCCTTGGTAGTGGGATTCATCATCTTGACACACATATCAATAACATATCGAGGAGTAAAATACTGGCCTTTTTCACCCTTCTGAGTCTTGCTCATCAGGTATTCAAAGGCATCATCTACAACATCGAGATTGTTATTGAAGAGTTTGATATCTTGCAGAGAAGCTACGCAAACCGCAAGGTGGGAAGGGGAGAGCAGAATTTTACTCTCATCTGTAAAGATGCCTTCCCATTTCTTTTTTGCATCGTCAAACAACCCCTGAATCTTTTCTTTCAGTTCATAGTCAGTGTCGCCTGTATTACGGAACTGAAGATATGCAGTTGGGTCATTTGCACAAATCAGCTCATCATACAATTTGGTGAAGATCAGCTTGAAGATTTCCTCAAATGAATCCACACCGGCACTGGCAAGAACTTCATCCTCCATTTCCTTAATCAGAGAACGGAGAGATTTTTTCTGAGTGCTGATTTTGTCTTTTCGTTTCAGATCTTCGTAGGTGAATTTCTCGTTGATGATATCAGAAAGCTTCTGCGTAGCCTTTGGAATATCGCTGATTTCTTCAAAGAAATTGGGGTCTTTTCGGTTGTAGCAGGAAATTTGCTCGCCGTTTGTCCAGACACCAATAGGTGCACCAGTAGCATTGCAATAGGATTTCAGCTGTTCCTTACCATCGGTCAGTTTCGGTTTTTTCAGTTCCACAATGATATACGGCACCATAGGACGGTCTTTGTCCATAATAGCAATATCCGCTCTCTTCACCTCACGTCCGAAGTGAATCGGAGTTTCCAACTGAATTCGGTTCGCCATATATCCGTAGTCGTTCATCAACTTGTAAATATAGAGCTGACGAACAGCTTCTTCAGGGGTAAGCTTGATATCCTTGTTGCGGATTGCACAAGTAATGTAGGGAACCTCGGCCCCACGGACAGTTTTCATAAAACTGCGAGACTCTATCGCAGATTTGGCCTCGGCAGAAAAAAGAGTATCATCGTATGTAGTATTTTTAAAAAGTTTATTCAGTGTCATTATTGTTTCCTCCTGATGTGGAAATGCCCGCACTAATTAGTTGCTCGATTTTTGTAACTTGCTCTTCCGATGGGTCTGCGGCAATTAGTTGTCTTATCAATCCCCAAAGTTTGGGGCTTTTACTGAGTTCTGCGTTTATATCTGGTGGCGACGTTCCTTTTGCTTTTGCGAAAAGGGCCAACATCTTTTCACGCAGTTCAGGAGGTGGCTGAAGTTGCTCTAATAACTTTAGCAATAATTCCTCAGAGGGAAAAATCATACCACTCTCAATTGAGCTGAGAGAGGCATTGGTAATATCGACAGCCAACGCCAACTGCCGTTGAGAGAGATGCGGTTGCTTCTTTTCTCTTGATTGCTTAATCCATTTGCCGAGTTTTTTCTTATCGACAGCTGATACAGCCATTGATATTCCTCCCTTCATAGTATTTGTTGTTAATTTACAGCTAACACTATAATAACACATCTAATTCTCAGGCGTCAAGATGAAGTACACATTAATTAATGGGCGAATGTAGGTGTTATAACGATGCATTACAAAAAGGGATAAAAAAGATAACAAATGGGATCGACATCTCACAGCCATCCCAATTAACATGCTTCTGAGGAAATCAAGCTAATCCTGAATATGCGTCACCGTAATCCTAACGCCGGTATCGTTGTATTTTAGGTCATACTTCGTTTAAGAGGATACACCCGTTCTATCTCCGGCTTGTTTCGCTTTCTCCGAAAACCGAAATTCAATGGGTGTAAAATTGCCCAATCCAAAGAAATACACGCCAAAGCCCTATGAACAGATGTCCTATCCCAGCAAGAGGGGCAGAGCGATGTAAAATTTGTTTCCAAGATCTGTATCGTAGGGCAAGAAGAACCAATTACTCTGTTGGACATTCTGAAAGAGCAGAAGGTAAGTAAATACTCCAGTGGGATCTACTATAAAACACAGATTGATTTGACACACAATTCCAACCATATGGAAAAGAAGCCGCCTAACCTACGATTAAACCAGATAGATCTTTGAGACCAACACCATCGGCAAAAATATCAATAGCATTCAAGACTGAATCGTTGCACTTTTTCCGACATAGGAAATACTGCTTCTGGATATAGAAAGCCGGACTCCATCGAAAATGAAATCCGGCAAGATATTATCTATATACGATTTCTTCCAACACAATTTCCTCTGCCCGATTGTGGATACTGTTCATGGCTCGAATCCAGGCCATCTGGTCTGCTGCTTTCAGTTCCTCAGTCACGCCCTCAGCGGCCTTCATCTGCTCAACAATCAGGGACAAACGCTCCTGTGCTTGCTCGTTCAAATCGGCAAGGTAAGTCCAGATCTGGCCGTCCAGAACCAAATCATTGAACATCATTGGATTGTGCTCTTTCAGATACTCTCGGTGCATCCGTCCATATTTTCCGATGGGACGTTCCTCATGGGGCAGCTTCAGATCCGGGATATAGTAATCTCTAACCAATACGCATTCGATATTGTTGATACTCTTTTTGTCTTTCATAAGCTTGACCTCGATTTCAAAATTTTTGTCACATCGAGACCCACTGGTGTAGTAGTGGTGTAGTAGCACTACCTTCAAGCCTGAAAAACCTTGATATTTCAGGGGATTTTAGAGATTTCTGCAAGTAATGCCGTGGCAAATGAAAAGGATTTTAATCATCGTTTTGTTTCTCCTTGTTTTGCTCCGAAATGCCCTGTTTTGCAAGGTTTTCTGGGATTATAGTAAAATGCTCTGAAATTACAGATTGTGGCAAATCAGAGCAAGATTGAGCAAGTTGTCACTGCCTGTTAGTAGTAAAATTAGTAGTAAAAGGGAAATGGTTACTACTAAAGGTTTTGCCGTTCCTTCTGCATCTGCTTAAATACTTCATCCCATTCTTTCTCATCACGCCACTCATCATTTTCTGATATTATTGCTTTTCCGTCAGCATTATACTTAGTGTTATCTGACGCCATTTTATAAGATTTTTCACTGTATTGAGTCATTATCTGTTTCTCCTTTTTGTCCTAGTATGTCTTAGTTCCTAAGATTTCGTGGTAATCTTGGTTTTGCTCTAAAGTTACAAATTGCGGCAGATCAGGGCAGAATTGAGCAAGTTTTTACTACTTGTTAGTGTTAGTTGTAAAGTTGGTACTGTTCATGTTTTGAACCTCCTTACACGTTTATTTTAACTTTTTAACTTTGTTTGCAAAGTTAAAAGTTAAAATTATGGATTTTTCAGTTATGGATGCAATTTTTGCTTTTTGTGTGTTACAATTCATTTTAGATACCTCAGTGTAAAATAAGATTACTGACTTAGGCGGTTAGTAAAAATCTTATTTTACACTGAGGTATTTTTTTCCAAACCTTCTTTCTTGGAATTCCCTATATTTGAATTATACAGGAAGCTCCTTTAAAAAGTGCTACCCTCGGTACATCTGTATTGTTTTTGCAATAAATAGCACCCACCTCAGAATTCTTTTATTTCCTTTGCTAAGCTAAATGGGATAATTTCCTTATCCTTTGTCTTTGTATATGCCATTTCTTCATGCATATATTGAACGATTTCCTTTGCTGTAAACGAATCAAATTTATCTACTACCTTATCCAGAATATCTATATCTTCATCCGACAAGCAACTTGCATCAATGGCATCATTAGGAAGAAAATGATATGCGGTATTCTCATACCCCTCTTCCTCCTGCATCTTTATATTTTCAAGTCCAACAATTTTATAATGTCCTATCGGTAATGCTCCCATTGGTTCATGGCTATATACCAATCCCATCATAGAAATACCTCTTCGCTTAAAGCTTAGCGAATCTGCATACCATAACATCTTCATTAATTTTACTTTATATAAATTATGAACTCGCTTTGCAAAATGGGAAACAACCGCCTCAAGCTTATCTATATCCAATAATTTATACCCATTTGCATCACACGGTTCCTGATAATTTACATACTCACTCTCCAAGGACTGTCTTTGAAGATATTCTCTTCCATCTTCATCCAGACTTTCCATTATCTTTTGCTTTATACTTTGCTTCTTATTTTCTGTAAATTGTTCACCATTTTTCTGAAGCATTTCCAATGTAACCAACGGATTATCTTTGATAATCCTGAGCATATTGTCATATGCATCATCTTGAATTGCCTTACTCTCATATCTGGAAATGGTTGCTTCTCCCCATCCCAATAATTTCGCCAGATCCACTTGTGACAATCCATAATTCTCTCTTATTGCAATTATCCCATCAGAGGTTAATAAATCATGTTCCGTCCTATATGCATTTCGCGCTCTCAGCAAATTTTCATTCTCCATTTTTCCACTTGCAAATTCATTTTCATCATCATCGCAATTGGTGCAAAAATAATAGTTTTCTACATAATCAACACTCTCACCCTTGATAATTGTTTTAGCAATACGTGTCCGTTCTTCAACATCATGAACCTTATCACAAAACGGACACTCTATTTTGATTTTTCTAATAATCTTTCCTGTATTCATCCCTATATCCCCTTTCATTTTTGTTATCACCCTTTATACGGGAACTCCATATCATATTTTGCGTAATGAAACGACAAACATAATATCTTTTTGGTTATTTCCTCCTTAATCTTTAGCTTTATGTATATCAATTTATTGTTAATATCTTTACCGAATACAAATAATAAAGGTGGCTTATCATCATCTCTGTCCACAAGTGTCTCCGAATATTCCGAAATGGTTAATTCCTTGAGCCTTTCAACGATATCATACGAATCATATTCTAAATCAAGCATTGCGTAACTAGTTGAATACTCTATCTCATCTTTACTTGATTTTACAATTATCATATTTCTCTCTATATTGAAATCATCTGCATTCAATATTTCCTTAAGTTCTTCAAGAAATGTCTTAACAACTTTCTTATCTGAATGAATATGCAGTTTAATTGCCACCACTCCCTTGCATACGCTCTATCAATTGATAGTATACTATATCAATTGATAGAGCGTCAACAAAATATTAAACAATTCTTCTCAAACGCGAAACAATATTACAATATAATAACACAAATAAAAAGAGCCGATTTCTCGACTCTCTAACCATCCCTACAAAATATTCTCTTCTTCTCCCACTCAGGACACCCCATCTTCCCCGAATCTCATTCTCACTTTCTTTCCTTCTCCCTTTTCCTCCGCGGTTGCCATCCGGAACACAATCATTCCGAGTACAAAGAACACGGATATCGCGCCTACTCCGATATTCACCTTGCCGGTCACCTGCGAGATCAGGCTGATTACGGTTGTTCCAAGGAAGGATGCACCTTTTCCGCATATATCCATCAGACCAAAATATTCACCAGATTTTTCCGGTGGGATGATCTTGGCGAAATACGATCTGGACAATGCCTGAATTCCACCCTGGAACATGCCAACCAGAATCGCCAGAATCCAGAACTGCCACTGCTCCCTCAGGAAGATTGCGAATATGGCAATGCCAAGATATGCGCCAATACAGATCGTGATGAGTCGTTCTGTTTTATAACAATTGGCTAACCTGCCGAATATGATTGCAAAAGGGAATGCTACGATCTGTGTGACAAGCAATGCCAGAAGCAGTTTCGTACTGTCAAATCCGAGCGCTGTTCCATAGGCGGTTGCCATATCAATGATCGTGTAGACGCCATCGATGTAGAAGAAAAATGCCAGCAGAAACAGGAAGATTTTCTTCTCGTTTCTCACATTTTTCAGGGTGACACCCAGACGCTTGAAGCTGTTCCGAATCGCCCGTGGCTTCCGTTCCACGTAATGCTTCTGCTTATAGATCTTAAGAAGCGGAATGGTTGCACCGATCCACCAGACCGCAACAATCGCAAATGAAATCATCATCGCAAGCTCCATACTGATTCCAATCTTCCCCGCGCCGAGCACAATTCCAAGGCATAATACAAATGGCACACAGCTTCCGATATAGCCCCAGGCATATCCCTGTGAAGATACGTTATCCATCCGTTCTTCGGTTGTGACATCACCAAGCATCGAATCATAGAAGATCAGGCTCCCTGAAAATCCCGTCTTCGCAATAATATAGATCAGCAGAAAAACCATCCATTGTCTGGCGAATCCAAGTGCCAGACAGCCGATTCCTCCAATCAGCATCGTGACAGTGAAGATTGGTTTCTTCAGCCCCTTCGTATCTGCCAACGTTCCGAATACCGGCCCGAGCAATGCTACAATGATCGTTGCAGCAGAAGTCGCATACCCCCAATACGCAAGATAATCGACAGAAGAAAGTCCTGCATTTCCAGCCAGATAGTTAAAATAGATCGGCATAATTGTTGAGACAAGCAGCACAAACGCAGAATTTCCCACATCGTATAATACCCAGTTTCTTTCAGCCTTTGTCATTTTCGTTTTCACGTTGCTACGCCTCCTTCTCTTTGCCGCTGAATGTATAATTATAGAGCGCATTTAACGCCTCTTCTTTTGCCATATACTTTCCATATGCATCAATCAGCATAACCGCCCGGCTCTTAGCCACAGCGTACAACTGATGCAGCTTCGCTGTACTGTCCTCACATGCCGGATTCGCTTCAAAATTTACCAGCAATCCATGCATTTCTTTGTAATTTCCAGACAGACGGAGTATGGCATAAATCAACGCTCTTTTTAATCTGGAAGGTGCGAGCAGTAAATGATTATTCTGAATCATTCCCTTCAACGCTTTTTTAACCCGCTTCGGTTCTGTCCCTTGGAAGAATGGTGCAATCACGCTGGCATTTTCCATAGATGGGACGATGTGCTTCGTTAAATCTTGTCGAACCGGGTCTTTCCCATCTTCGATCATTAAGCTCCGATCAAACTCCACTTCAATCTCTGTGTGAGACACGCCACTTTGCGCAATCTTCTCATCGATGTAACCGTGACAGGTCGAATCCAGGGCAAAATGGCAGATGAATCCATAGATATAGGCAAGTGCCGCTTCCTTGTCAGATGCCGTCTCTATGATTTCAGCCGCCTTCCCGAAGAAATATTTCCCAGAACGTTCGTGCAGTCCATACCCGATTGCATTGACCGGGTTCGTCACCAACGGATGATAGTAAAACAAAACATCCGGTCCATGCAGACCTATATCATAGAGCTGTTTATGTTTCATAATGATGTCGCGGGCAGGGGAAGAAACCTGTTTGATTACTTCCTGTCCCATCCGGTAATGTGCATATGTAGATGGCATATTCTTTTCCTCGCTTTGAATATATTGCTTTCTCAAATTTCTGTTCTATTATAAAATTGAAATTTGCCACTCTACTATCATATTTCTGTGGAAACCATGTAAAATCTAAGTCAAATTTCTGCATGACGGCTTATTGCGGCATCTCGCCTGTCGGCTCGATGAACATTTGCCGTCATATAGAAATCCGTGCAAGCACGATTTCTGCATTCCGTTTTATTGCGCAAAAAAGCGCCGGTTCGTTTCCGAACCAACGCTTCTACATTCTTTTTCTATTTATATTCTTACTTCCTACATACGGAAATGCGACACCACGCCGGCCATATCATTGGCAGATGAGCTGACTTCCGTTGACATCTCGGTCACACTGTTTACTGTGCCAAGCACCTCATCACTAAAGGAAATCGTTCCCTTAACCGTATCCTCGTTTCTCTGTGCGATATCACTTAAGTTCTTGATATCTTTTCCTATCTCATCGGTTTCTTTGCCTAACTGTACGGTTGCATCACGAATGACATCCACACCATCTGCAACATGAGATACATGCTCCTGCATTTTATGTATCTTTAAATTATACACCGGATTGTATCGTAATTCTATCTTTTTCAGACGAAATGCAATAAAGAGCCGATCACTCGGCTCTTCACTAACGCTTCTATTCATCATTACCGTTTCTTATATACGACCAGCTCGGGATTCTCGCCACTCGCATCATAGGTACTCACCAAAATGAAATCCATGCCTGCAAGCACACCGAAATACCGGTCTCCGCCAAACTCACATTCCAACTGATTACCAAGATACGTTTTCTTGTCGTCTAAGAATTTTACTGTCTCGCCACTTGGAAGTGGATACGCCAGATTCACATACTGACCGACAAGCGCATTCAGCTTCTCCACCTTCGGTAATCCTTCGATGTGAAGATCATTTATCTCTTTTATCAACTGATGTTTGAATTCATCGAACTGTCCGCCATCGCTCAGTTCATCGTACCGCTTCCAATAATCTAACTTCGGAAGCAGATCCTTCATATATTCCCGTGCCTGTTCCTCCGAGAATTCATCCGTCACCATATGCTTGACTGCAACATCGATCAGATCATCCATATTACTGTATGTATACATGCCACCTGCATAGCACCATTTGCAATATGATTCATTCATTGCCCCATCCCGTTCATGCCCGATAATCTCATCTTCGAGCGGCATGCCACAGCACTGACAGATCAATCTTCTCGGTTGTCCAAGCAGCGTATTGATTGATACATCAAATACTTTCGACAGCAGCTTTAACGTATCCGTATTCGGCACGGTTTCGCCGTTCTCCCAGCGCGATACTGCCTGCCTTGTCACCATGATTTTCTCGGCTAATTCATCCTGCGATAATCCCCGCTTCGTGCGAAGTTCCAAAATCACATTTTTTGTTTCCATTCCATTCACCTCCATGATGCTATCTTAGCAGACAACCGCTTACGATAAAAGCAACCTGCTGTTTCCCCTTATCCGCGCCTTAGATATTCTCCGTATAACGACAATCCGGAAATCCCTTACAGCCCCAGAACTCGCCGAATTTTCCTTTTCGTTTTACCATCATCATTCCACATTTCGGACAAATCTTGACATTCTGCCGTACATCCATCGTTCCTGCCCCAGACAATTCTTTTCCAAGTAATTCAAATACCTTCTGGTTCATCTTACAGTCTGTCAGTGCACGGTGCGCACCCACCGTAGAGATGCCATAATAGTTCGCAAGATCACCCAGTCTCCGATGCTTCCAATCCGGGAATACGATTTTTGCAAGGCGCAATGTATCCACGAAATCATTTGGAAGTACCACACCCATATATTTCTCGAAGTCCCGATACAGAAATTTCATATCAAACGAGGCAATATTATGTCCAACCAGAATATCGTTTCCGATAAATGCAAGGAACAATGGTAACACTTCTTCAAACTCCGGTGCATCTGCCACCATCTCGTCATAGATGTGATTGACCGCACTCGCGCCATACGGAATCGTTCGTCCCGGATTAACAAGTGTGCTGAATTCATCGATGATTTTACCGCCGCGCACCTTCACGGCTGAGATTTCAATTACCTCATCGTAGTTTGCAGCGATTCCGGTTGTCTCCAGATCATATAACACATAGTCCGGTACATATTTGTTCAGTTGTTTTCCTCTTTTGTTACTCATTTGTAAGTTCACCTGTTCTCATTTACAACACCTTATGTATCTCATCCCCATTTACCGGAGACAGACATCGGTGTTCCAGTTCATTTACCACAATCAGCTTCTCTTTTTTCTCTGTCACAACACCGATCACGGCGGCTTCCGTTTCCTGCTCTGCCAGATATTCCACCAGCTTCTCTCCATCTTCCACGACTACAAACAGGCAGCCGGTTGCATCCAGCAGATACGGATTGATATTGAAGAACTCGCAGATTTCGATTGTCTCCTGCCGGATTGGTATATCCACATGCTGTACCTCAAAGCCCTTATCCATCCAGACGCCCATCTGCCACAGGGCACCATAGACACCACCGGATGAGCCATCGTGCATATAGCAGATATCCATGTCGGAATCCGCAATCCTACGTGCCACGTCCGCAATGCTATACGCATCTTCCTTGACGCTTGCCATATCCAGATAGAAATCCGGGAACCGCGTATGCAGTTCTTCCCGCTTTTCCCTCAGGATTATATCCGCGCCCATCAAGCCTGCCTGTCCGACCATTACGATATCATAGCCCGGTTTGATTTTCTTTTTATTTGCATGGTGCTCGCTCGCTGTTCCAAGCATTGTCACAACAAACTGCGCCCGCGCAAACACTTCAGACACCTGGGTGTGACCACCTAAGATCTGTATGTCCTTTGCTTCTGCATAAGAATTGAAATCCGCCATATAGCCTTTGATCCATGATTCCTTTACATTCTGTGGAAGAAGCATCGTAAGACGTGCACCCTCGATCTGTCCGCCGGAGCACGCAAAATTATTCATCGCTTTCACCCACGCGATCCACGGTGTATCTCCGATACCATCTGCACTTACGCTTCCGTGCAGGTTTGCATAATCATTTCCGACTGCTGCCGATATCGAAAGCTTCGGATTCAATCTTCGTATATGTTTAATCACCGAACGCGACAGATAGCGCTCCGGCAGGCTTCCTTGTTCCATTCTTTCTTCTCCTCTACTTCCTCAGTATATCCACCGTATGTGCTCCTGCTCCGATCAGATCCGGCCGTTCACACACCTTCAACTGATATGCCACGAAAAGCTCGTAGCTCTCCTCACTTAACTGATTCACAAATGGCCGGATATAATTGGCTGGTCCATCCGGTGATAGAATCTTCTCCCGCTTTAATCCAACCGCTTCGTTGTAGCCGTCAATGTCCTCGATCCGTTCAAATGCATACAGACTATCCTCCGCAGGTACCGTATGATATGACGCATCCAGTGTTCCATTCTTCACACTTTCCTCCAAATGGTTCTCCTGAATACCATATACGACCACGGCATACTCATTCATCACATAGGCGACCAATATAATTCCGCCCGGCTTCGTCACACGCTTCGCTTCGGAGAGCGCCTGAATCTTCTCCTCCTTCGTCATCAGATGATACATCGGACCGAAGAGGAGTGTCAGATCATAGGTGTTATCTTCCAGCTTCTTCAGATGCAGCGCATTTCCCTGCATCGCATGCACATTGCTGTTTTTCTGCTTCAATATTCCCAAATTATGCTTCACCAGCTCCACAGCCGTCACATCGTAGCCTTCCTCACAGAGCGACACACTGTAACGTCCGGTTCCGGCACCGATATCAAGAATCTTAATATCTTCCCGGTTCGTAACCTTCAATTCCTGCATCCGCACATCCAGATAATCATGAATATATTTCATCGTGATGCGGTACTCGATCTGCCCATGTCTGGAATTTAATCGTTTTTCCTCATTGAATTTATTGTAATATTCTTCGATCTTGTTCATTTCTTTTTCAACTTTCTTATCGTCTGGCTCCATCCAGTTACTCTGCACATTTCACATATGCACCATCTGCAAGCTCTGCGATTCTCGCTCCGATTCCCATTCCGAATATACTGTTTTCGGTATCAATCACCAGAAGCGGCAACTCATTTTTCCTCAAATCCTCCGCTGCCTGATACACCAGCTTTACCGGATTCCCATGTTCTGTATCATAATTGGACTTGCCATCTGTGATCAGCACAGTGAGATGGATATCCTCCGGATATTTGCGGCGATCCGTCAACTGTACCTGTTCTGCCAAACGCAGCCCCATCGCAAGTGGTGTATTGCCCTTTGCTTTCAGCTCCCGCATGTTCTCTGCCGCGACATCCACGCTCTTTGTAAATGGCAGCTTCACCGTGGCATGCTTATCTCCAAATAAGATTAGTCCCACCCGGTCGCGGTCACAATAGGCTTTTTCAAGCATTGCCATCACTGCGCTTTTTGCAAATGCAAGGCGTTTGTTCGCACCCTGCGACCGGCTGGCATCCACAACAAAAAGTACGGTACTGTGCTTCTTGTTGCGATATCGTTTCATACGCAGATCTTCTGGCATGATCTGTCCCTGAAGTCCGTCTTTCTCCATGTGGCTTCCACGTTCCACGGCTGTCCGGATCGTCGCCGGGATATCAACATCCGAAAGGCCGCACATTTTCCTTTCTGCTTCGGATGGCACCACAGATCCACTGTGCTTTCCTTTTTTTATCTTTAATTGTGCCGCACGTTTCTGCGAAAACGGAAGCTCCAGAGATGCCATCATCTCATCTAGTACTTCTATAATCGAGCGTTCCCTTCCACTTTGCTCAACCGGGAGAAATATTTCCTCCTGCATATCCACATTTTTCTGCTTCGCAGAGTCTAGTCTCCCTCCCCGGATGTCTCCGATTCACGTTTTTCTCCTTTTCGGGACAATATCTGTTCCATCATCTCCGGATTCATCTGCCCGTTATCCAACGGATTTTTGTGCATACGGTGCGGCAATACATACTGTGCCGCTCTGGAGATATCTTCCTTTTTTACCCGTTTTCTTCCTTCATATGCAGCGATCGTCTTCGCTGTTTTCACGATTCCGATATCTGCGCGGTGTCCGTCTGTACCATAGGCAATACAGATCTCCACGGACAGGCGCAGAAGTTCCCGGCTCATTGTCACCTCTGGCAAAAGTGCTCTGGCTTTGTCGATCTTCGTGCGCAGATGTGCCTGACGTTCCTCGAATCTCTTACAAAATACCGATGCATCCTGTTCATAGGCAAGCCGGTTTTTGACAATCTGGATTCGCTTATCTACATCCTCCTCTGCTGTCACATCCACTACCATTACGAAACGGTCGAGCAGCTGAGGTCGAAGATTTCCCTCCTCTGGATTCATCGATCCGATCAATATGAACTTTGACGCATGCGTACAGGAGATTCCTTCCCGCTCCACTGTATTTCTGCCCGTTGCCGCTGCATCTAAGATCAGATCCACGATATGATCATCAAGCAGATTTACCTCATCAACATACAGGATATTTCCGTCTGCTTCCTTCAGAAGTCCCGGCTCAAATTTCTTCTCTCCATCCTTCAATGCCGCCTCAATATTGATCGTTCCTGCAACACGATCCTCGGTTGCATTTGCAGGAATCTCCACGATTTTCAGCTTCCGCATTAGGTTCGGGATTGCACGGACGACAGTCGTCTTGGCAGTTCCCTTCTGTCCCCGGATTAGTACACCGCCGAGTGCCGGATTGATGAGATTCAACACGATTGCTTCCTTCATCTTCTCCTGACCGACAATCGCCGTGAACGGATATACATTGTCTATCTTTTTCCTTTGCATCTTACTCCTCTGCCTCTCCTTCTGCCTCGATATAAGCCTCCCGGATCGATTCTAACTCTTCCTCGGTTGCCTGATAATACCCTCGATGATTTGCTTCCATAAGGCGTTCCATCATCTTCATATACGCCCATTTGTTACTCTTTGTCATCTGCCTGCGCAGTTCTTCATCCGCCACATAACAACGCGTCATCTCCGAAAATGTCTGGCTGTCCACTGCATCCGTCGATGCCGCAAATCCCATCACATTTTCAAACCGCTTCTCTATCTGCTGCACGCCATGATAGGTATGCCGCATCATACCCTCGATCCATGCTGGATTCAACAGACGTGTCCGGATTCCCCGGTTCAACGCCTCATGGATATCCTGCACCTTGACATCTTCCCCGACGGTATCTGCGACAAGCATCACCGGCTTTTCGCCCTTCTGGTTTTCCACCGCCTTGGAAAGTCCACCATAGAACTCATAATAATGATCGAGATCGGTGAGTTCATATTCCACGTTGTTCCGTATCTGCGAGATGTAGTCTACATTTTCATATTGATGTTTCAGTACGCTGGCTGCTGCCTCGCCTCTGTGCCGGTACGAATACGCATACGAAAGATCCGCTGTAAAGCCTGTTCCAAGCTCCTCCGCTGCTTTCCAGCTTCCTTTTTTCACAACATCCGTAAGACGCGTCGCATATTCTCCCTCCTTCGGGCCGAAGATCCGGCAGGACGCCATCTCCCATGCCCGTGTCTCGTCCATTCCCTGCTCTTTCATCAATATCTGTGCCAATTTTCTTGTATTTGCCGCAAAATAATTTTCCTCGTCCGTCTCATCCAACGCAAGAATCTGTTGTAGCATTTCATTCAGGTTATCTACCAGATTCGGATACATATCCCGGAAGAATCCGCACATATGGATCACCACATCCATACGCGGTCTTCCAAGCTCCTCCCGCGGAATAATCTCCAGACGGTCATCAAAGCTCGCACGGTCCGTCCTTAGACGGAGTCCCAGATAATATAAGATCTGCCCGACTGTCTCACCCTGACTTCTGGATGTCTCCAATCCCCAGAGAATCACAGCGGTTGTATCGGGATAGCTGCCTGTCTGCTTTTTATATTGTTCCACGGCAAGCTGTGCGGCCTTTGCGCCCCGCTCATATGCGGTTTTGGTCGGAACAAGCCGGGGATCAAACTGCACAAGATTTCGCCCGGATGGAAGGATATCCGGATTTTTCACCACGTCTCCCGCAGTTCCAACAGGGACATATTCCCCATCTAAGGCATGCAAAAGTCCCTGTGCCTCCTCCGCATTCATCACATGCAAGCCATCCGTGATCAGACTATTTTCATATTCATACAAATATTCCTCGATCTGCTCAAGATCCCCTGTACATCCACATGCCTCTGCCAGATGGTCAATCTGGTTCATCAGATCATCGCAGCGTTCCGGCGCACTCTGCATACTCTCCCTATACTCAGCGATCGTCTCTTTTAATTCCTGCAATTCACCATATATTCCGCTTTTTTTCAAAGCAGGTGCCTGATAACTGATAATCGTAGCATGCGTTCTCCGCTTGGCGATCATAGCTTCCGAAGGATTCCCGATATAGTAATAATAAAAATGAGGAGCTGTCCCGATCAGACGGTCCGGCCAGCATTGTCCCATCATGCCATTGTCCTTACCAGGCAGGAATTCCAAAGTCCCGTGTGTACCGAAATGAATCACTGCATCCGCGCCAAATTCTTCCCCTATATAATGGTAAAATGCCTGATATGCCTTCGGTGGTTCCTGATTCCGGTCATGGTAGTTCTCGATGATATCCGCTTTACTGTCTCCGTCCTGCCGCAACGGCTGTAACCCAAGAAATACATTTCCACATCGAATCCCCTTCACTGGATAGTCCTCACCATCCAGCCTGTATGTAATCGCAGCCTCGGCCTCGTCACTCCACTGTGGCACATTGCAGTTTCCATCCATCACGAACGCTTCCCGAAGCTGTTCAGCCGTCAGGGCTTCCACCTGATATCCCGCCTGTTTTAACTGCTTCAACGCTTCTGCCGCAGACGCAAAGGTATCAAGAAATGCCGCAGATGCAACATTGCTTTCGCCCGGCGGGTAATTGTAGAACACGAACGCCAGCTTCTTATCCTGATTGGCCAGCTTCTGTAACCTCAGATATCCTTCCAGCCGTGCCACAAGTGTATCAATCCGTTCTGTGATTGGCTGCAATTCGGATACCGTCGCATCACCCATCACGCCAACCGGAAACGTGAGGATTCCCCCATCTAATTCCGGCAGCAACATACTGATCAGGAACTCGCCCGGATTGACCGCGGATGCTTCCTGCCATCTTTGCTCTGTGATTTTCGTCAGGCAGAATGGCTTGATATACGGCACCTGCAGTTCCTTCAGAATCTGCACTGCACCGTCTGCATTTCCGCCCATCGGACCTGCCCCAAGCCGGAATGGCATCGTATTGATCACCGCGGATACCGGGTACTTCTTCTGGCAGAGATAACTCTTTAATTTCTCCTGATCACGATCCTCATTTTGTGAGAATGCAATCGGAAGTATGTTATATTTTTCTCTTAATTTTTCACAAATGATACGCACGATTGGCAGATAATCGTTCGGATATGCATGTCCGTAAAACAAAAATGCTATCGTATCCCTGCCTTTGTCATACGGATTTTTCTTCCAATATTTCTCGAGCGTATCTTCGCATGCAAGTGAAAACGGATCTTTCAGATAGATTCCGTACCGCATCGTACAAGGCTTTTCCTTCGGCAGAAAGCTCCTGCCGCAATATCTTCGTAAAATCAGATAGAAGAATGATTCTATATCCGTGTAGGTTGCCTGCTGCCAATAGTCCATCAGCAAAAACACCTGCTTCATATCCTTTGTCATGCCAAATGGAAGGACATTGCCAAGGATCATCGCCATTCTTCGTATCCGGCGCATCTTCTCTAACGCACTGGCTGTCGGTTTTTTGTTTTCCTTCGTATCCGCTTGCTTAGCTTCCTCCTCTGACACATCTCCTGTCTGCGGTTTCTTCTGGGAGGACTTCATCATTTTACCCATTGCTTCCATGGAAAATGTTCCGAGGCGCAGATATTCACGCAATTCGTTACCAATCACAATCCGTTGTCCCCGGCACTCCTCTAAACCGCGTCTGACAATCTCCCGCAACGCCTCTGAAACGCCCATCAGGTCAATGATTGCAACATCCGCCTCACGGACTGCATTCTCCAGAATCTCCGGATGCATCAGATATTTGTTTTCCATTCCTGCCACATAAAAGACTGCAAAATCAATTGCATCCTCCGGGTATTTTTTTGCATATTCTTTTTGAAATATCTGGATCTGTGAAAGTGCAGATACGGACACTGCAATGATTGTAATTTTCATCTGATTTCTCCTATTTTAAGTCGTACATTTATTTCTGGCATATACATCAGATTTTATCATTTACGTGCCGCATATACAAGCCATTTCTCCGCTTACCATATCTCCTCCTGGCGCTTTTCCGGCTGAAAATGTTCCTTTGCAAATCCCATATCCTGCACTAGCTCCAGCGTACCGAGATACTTCCCCTCTTTATCCCGTACCGCCATGTATCTGACAAGCATGCATTTTCCATTTTTGTCCATCCAGATTGGAACCTCGTCCAATGCCCCTGCACGGAACTCTCCAATAATTCTTCGCACGGTCGCTTCAATCTTCGGTGGGTGACAGGAAAATACTTCCCGGTCGATTGCCATCCCCGGACGTTTAAAATCCTTCGGTCCTTCATTGAAGAATCGATTGATATTGTCCACATCCACAAATGTGATTTCCATCGGAATCGTATTCAGAAGTGCGATCAACTGCGCAATCGTCAGATGCCCGCCCGGCATACGGATTTCCGTCTCTGTGAGCGACGTCTCCGGCACATATTGGTTATCCTCTGCCTTCTGCCAGATCTCCGGCTCCACGCCGAAACAAACCGCATAATCCTTCTGGTCATGGTAGATGCCGATCCACTCTTTCTCCGTGAAATTCGCCGCACAGTTCGGAAACAAAATATTTGCCTCTTTGTAGACCATCTCCTGTGCCCGTGCTACCACCGTTGCGAACCGCTCCTGCCATTCAGGTTCCTTATCATTCATCTTCGCAAGAAATGAGATTTCATCCCGGATCTCATCATCAACCGTCCACATCACACTTGCCGGTCCGGATATCCCATACCGTACATTCAAAACCGGATACAGAAGATCTCCCTTCTTCGCATAGTGAATGGAGATGCCACGCAACGATTCCAACGTCTTCTTATTCGCACTGCCATCTTTGATTTTCTCCTCTGCCTGCTCTAACAGCATAGCAAGAGCACCATTCTCATTTGCAAACAGCCACAGCGGATGTCCTTTGGTCTGTGCCAGCTCCCGCGTCTTTGACTCCCGTTCCTCCCGTAACACCGACGCATGCACTGCCCTTTCTGCATTCGCAATCTGTTCCTCCCGTGTCTTTCCATGAAAAAGTGCGGCATGCACATCACACAGCTTCTGCACATCAGAAAGCGGTGTTCCCTCCGCAAACATCTCCTGTTCTGCCTTCATGATCTCCGCAGGATCAACATCCTTAAATACTTCCACAAAATCTTTTCTTACTGTTTCCAGCGGTTCTCCATTTCCAAGCCGCTTCAAATATCCCTTCAATGTCTCGATTCGATCCTTCATACGAATTCCTCCATTTATTTGTGGAATTAGTATGTCTTTTTTCGTGATAAATCATTCCACCAAAGACTATCTTCAGTATCATTGTAAAACACATTTTCATTAAGATATGAAAAATAATACGTTCCCTTATATTCGACCAGCACAACAGAGATTGTCTGCCAACATTCAAGCCCCGTAATGAGGTTTTCACGGATCGGTACATACATGCCTGCAATCTCAATATAATGATTTGTTACTACATAATCTTCCCCCGAAAACAACTGATATACTTTTTCCCGAATCTGAAAATTATATTTCTCAAAATTTCCCTTTTCAACTGCCTTTTTTATTTTACCGTGATTGTTCATGATGATCAAAAATGGTAACCACAAAGGGATCTCAATAAAGAAGAACGTTGATATCGCATCCGCCATCGTCCGTCCGGAAGGTTCCTGTGGCATAACCGTCACAGCAAGACTGGCAATCAATACCGCAATGGTAAAAAATATTTCAAGGAACAATAAGAGCGCACATCCATTTTTTTCATTTCGTGTGTCCTCCACCTTATTCTGCGGACTGAGTAACATCTCGCGAAGTTTCATGTCTTCCGCAGTACTGATATGCTGTTTTTGCCCCATCGTCTGTATATCCTGTCTGTATTTATCTCTGATTTTTTTCCGGTTATGGATCACCGGTTTATCTAACCGGTCTGTCAAAATTTTTCTTTCATCATCATACATATCTCATTCTCCGTATCCTGATACACCAATTACCAAACAGCGATCACCAATATCCGGAAGGCTGTTCACGATCGCATATATTTCCCAATTATAAATGATCCTAGCAGATACTATCACCCGGTTCTATCATAAAACCATCATAATACTGTTAAATCCATGCAAAAAATCCCGGCGCTTTCACACCGGGATTTGAATACTCTCTATTTAATTGCCCTGGCAAGCTTATGCTTCCAGATACTTATCGATACTTGCAAGCTTCACGCAAAGCACGAAAATCTTCGATGCTGCTTCCATCTCTTCCACAGATGGGAACGAAGGAGCAATACGGATATTGCTGTCTTTTGGATCTTTGCCATACGGATAGGTTGCACCGGCGCCTGTCAGTACCACGCCTGCATCCTTACACATTGCTACGATCTTCTTCGCACAGCCCTCGAGTGCATCAAAGGAAATGAAATATCCACCGAGCGGCTTTACCCACGAACCGATCTCCAGTCCTGTAAGCTCCTGATCAAATGCATTTAAAACTGCCTCGAACTTTGGACGTAAGATATCCGCATGTTTCTCCATATGTGCCTTCAGTCCGTCAATATTCTTGAAGAATCTTGTATGACGGAGCTGATTGATCTTATCATGACCGATTGTCTGTACGGTTAACTGCTGCTTGATAAATTCTACATTTGTTGTAGAAGTTGCGATTGCAGAAACACCGGAACCAGGGAATGTAATCTTCGATGTCGAAGCAAACATATATGCCATATCCGGATTCCCGGCCTTCTCACACTCCTCTAAGATATTCGGGATTTCTGCCTGCTGATCCTTATACAGATGATGGATGCAGTATGCATTATCCCAGAAGATACGGAAGTCTTCGGCTGCCGGCTTTAATGCTGCAAATCTTCTTACCACCTCATCGGAATATACGATTCCGGTTGGATTTGAATATTTCGGCACACACCAGATACCCTTCACTGTGGCATCGTTATTTACGTATTTCTCAACCAGATCCATATCCGGTCCATCGGAATTCATCGGGATGTTGATCATCTCAATGCCGAAAAACTCTGTGATTTTAAAATGTCTGTCATATCCAGGTACCGGGCAGAGGAACTTGACCTTATCCAGCTTGCACCAAGGAGTCGAACCATTGACACCGTGTGTCATCGAACGGGAAACTGTATCGTACATAACGTTCAGACTGGAGTTACCATATACGATGATGTTCTCCTTCTTGACTTCCATCATGTCTGCCATAAGCTGACGACACTCTCCGATACCATCCAGATCTCCATAGTTTCTTGTATCATTTCCAAGCAAGGTACGCATATCAGATTTGCTATTAATCTCATCTAACATCTGCATGGAAAGTGCTAACTGGGCGAATCCAGGCTTTCCTCTTGCCATATTGAGGCTGAGGCCCTTTGCCTGTTCTTCCTTGTATTCCTCCATAAGAGCGGCTTTTAATGTCAATAACTCGTCTTTACTCATATCCTTGTATTTCTTCATTTCAGCTACCTTATACCTTTCACATTTATTTGCATCGTATAAATTATGCATTTAAACCGTCTGTTTTCTATTTTATAGACATTTCTCGAAAAAAACAAGAGTTAAATTGATAATTCTCTCTATTTTTTCTATTTATTAAAGACATTTACTTTAGATTTTTTTGTTTTCAGCAATTTCCATGTGTTCATAACAGATTTTATATCCTCTCCATATAATCATTTATACCTTCCTGCAACGACAAAACGCCCTGCCATATGGAATACATCCCATACAGCAGAGCGTTTATCTGTGGTTTATATGTTTTTATTTTGTATATAACAAATTCTTATTAGTTCCACCCAATCCGATTATTCCTCATAAGGAAGAACTGCTCCATCGTAAGTGTCGTTGATGTACTTCTTCACATCATCAGACTTCAATACATCTACCAGTGCCTTGATCTTTGCACTGTCCTCGTTTCCTTCCTTCACTGCGATTACATTTACATATGTCTTAGCAGCTTCAGAATCACTCTTCTCATATGCAAGGGCATCCTTTCCTACAGAGAAACCGGCAGCAAGTGCATAGTTACCATTCAATACGACAAATGCTGTCTCATCGACAACTCTGGCTACCTGTGCAGCCTCAAGCTCAACGATCTTTACATTATGTGGATTCTCAGCGATGTCATTGACCGTTGCATTGATACCTGCGCCATCCTTCAATGTGATGATGCCATTATCCTGCAGAAGAAGCAATGCTCTTGCCTCGTTTGTTGTATCGTTTGGTACTGCGATAGAATCGCCGTCTGCGATCTCATCCAAGCTCTTCTTTGTTCCCGGATAGATACCGAATGGCTCATAGTGGATCTTACCTGCAACAGCAAGATGTGTGCCCTTCTCCTCATTGAAGCTTTCCAGATATGGTACATGCTGGAAGTAGTTGGCATCGAAGTCTCCGCTTTCTACCACTTCGTTTGGCTTTACATAGTCATCAAAGACAGTCACCTGCAGATCATAGCCCTGCTCCTTAAGCTTATCCTTTGCATACTCCAGAATCTCAGCGTGTGGTGTTGCAGATGCTGCAACTGTGATTGTCTTATCGTCCTCGCCGCTCTTTCCGCAGCCTGTGAGTGCTCCTACCAAAAATGCACCTGTCAGTGTCAGTGCGAGTAATTTCTTAATTGATTTCTTCATAATTCATGTCCTCTCTTTCCTGTTTTTATAATCATTGAAAACTTTTATCCAATGATCCATTACTTTATATATAAGCAGGTTTCGGTGTGCACATTCCAATTCCCGCATATATTGCACATTATTTTCTGCGATCCAGACGGTTTGCAACGAACATGCCGACCGACTGGAATACCTGTACGATCACAATCAGTAACGCCACCGTAACAAGCATAATATCTGTCTGATACCGGTAATATCCGTAACGGACTGCGATATCTCCAAGTCCGCCACCGCCGACTGCACCTGCCATTGCGGAATATCCAAGGATCGTTCCGATTGCAATCGTTGCGCCTGTGATCAGGGAAGTTCTTGCTTCAACAAGCAATACCCTGAAGATGATTCTGCTGTTGCTTGCGCCCATTGCCTTTGCTGCTTCGATGACTCCGTAATCGACTTCCTTCAACGAAGACTCTACCATTCTTGCGATAAACGGAATCGCCGCTGCCGTCAGTGGGACGATCGTTGCGGTAGAACCATAGCTTTTTCCAAGCAACAGTCTTGTAAATGGAATCAACAGAATCAATAAGATCAAAAACGGTATGCTTCGTACAATATTCGCAATCACATCCAGAATCTTATATACCACCTTGTTTGGCTTCAATCCCTCTTTATCTGTGATACAAAGGAGAATTCCCATCGGCAGTCCAAATAAATATCCAAATACAGTTGAAACAACTGTCATGTATAACGTCTCAAGAATACCTGTTCCAATCATGGAACGAACCTGTTCTGTCCACATTAGAACGCACCTCCTGTCTTTATCTCCGACAACTCTTCTATCTCAAGTCCCCGGTCAATCAGATACTGTTCCATCGCTTTCACATTCGTGGAACCATTCGGAATCTCCAATATCATCTCTCCCTTTGCCACGCCGCCGACATTCTTGGTTGCAGCTTTCAGGATGTTGATTGGCTCCTTAAATGTCAGTATCATATTTGCAATGACCGGTTCAAATGCGGAGTTCTCTGTAAATACGATTCGTATCTTCGTTCCGTCCTGAATCTGACTTGCTGTCTGCTGATCGTCACCGGTGGTATCTCCACCATCGTCCTTTCTGAGCAGTTCTCTTGCCACCTCTGACTTTGGATGATTGAAGATTTCCACAGTACTTCCGTTCTCGACCACCTGTCCATCCTTCATAATTGCTACCCGGTTACAGATTTCCCGGACTACTGCCATCTGGTGTGTAATTACGACGATCGTAATACCAAACCGTTTGTTGATATCCTGCAGCAAAGCGAGAATCGAAGAAGTTGTCTGTGGGTCTAACGCACTCGTTGCCTCATCACACAGAAGAATCTGCGGATCGGAAGCTAAAGCTCTTGCGATTGCCACACGCTGTTTCTGTCCGCCGGATAACTGAGATGGATACGCTTTCGCACGATCCTTCAGACCTACGATATCCAGAAGCTCATAAGCTTTCTTCTTTGCCTCAGCCTTCGACTTCCCCTGAATGAACAATGGGAAGCATACATTCTCCAATACGGACTTCTGCATCAGCAGATTGAAATGCTGGAAGATCATGCCGATATGTTCCCGCTGCTTGCGAAGCTCTTTCTCGGAAAGCTTGCTCAGATCCTTATCCTGCACGATTACCGTTCCCTCAGTCGGAACTTCGATATGGTTGATGCATCGTACGAGTGTACTCTTTCCTGCACCGGACATACCGATGATTCCATATATGTCTCCGGCTTCGATGTCGAGCGTCACATGCTTCAACGCGTCAATCTCGCCGTCTTTTGTCTGAAATTTTTTGGATACATCTTGTATCTGGATGATTGCCATAGACGTACTTCCTTTCCCTTGCAGGTTTTATACCCTACTTTTCCTATCTGATATACTATTTATTTCCCTTTCATGGTTTCAGATTATAACGTGCTTCTTCTGTTATGTCAATACAGACAGTCATACATAAAAATGATTGTTTGTTATAATCTATTCCTATACCAAAAAGACTACGCAATACTCATATTCCTGAATATTACGCAGTCTCATTTGTTTTCTTATATTGTTTTTGCAACTCTTATGTTCAACGCTTACTTTGCGTCCAGAATCTCTCTTGCAATTTTTTGCTGTTCGTCGGTTGGAGGATCGATTCCTTCCAGCTTATAAGGGATTCCAAGGCGCTCCCACTCCTGAATTCCAAGCTTATGGTATGGCAATACCTCCACCCGGTCAACCGTCTTCAAAGTCTTGATAAACTCAGCCGTCTTCTTCAGATCTGCTTCGTCGGTTGTTATGCCCGGCACAAGGACATGTCGAATCCACATATGCTTTCCCTGATCGGAGAGATACTGCGCCAAGTCTAATATATTCTTATTCGAGAACCCTGTCAGCTCCCGGTGTTTGTCGTCCTCAATCTGCTTGATATCAAGCAGGAACAAATCAGTGAGTGCCATCAGTTCATTGAACTTCGAGAAGAAAGGCTCCTCTCTTGTAAATGGATTGCCCGCTGTATCAATCGTTGTGTGAATCCCCTGTGCTTTTGCAAGCTTGAAGAATTCAATCAAAAAGTCCATCTGCAGAAGCGCTTCGCCTCCGCTGACGGTTATTCCTCCATCACCCTTCCAATAAGGCTTATAACGAAGTGCCTGCTTGAGCAGATCTTCCGGAGTTCTCGCTTCAACCTTGACGCCTTTATCTAGTAGCAGTTTTGTGTTCTCTTCAATTTTCTTTTCGAGTTCTTCTCGTTCTTTATCATCCGTTGTGTCTGCATAGAGCTTTGTGTAATCGGTTACCAGATTCCACGTCTCCGGGTTATGACAGTACTTACAACGCATCTTACAGCCCTGCAAAAATACTACAAATCGGATACCTGGTCCATCTACGGCTCCAAAGCTTTCTGTTGAATGAATATAACCTAAAATCTGTTTCTTCTCCGGCATGTTCCACCTCTAACAATTTTATTTTTATAAAAAGTCCCGGAGATAGTATCTCCGGGACTCCAGTGAATTACTTATCTATCAAAAACATTTTTGACAAACTTCTAATTAAAGTGAGTCATGGAATGTTCTGTTGATAACATCGAGCTGCTGCTCACGTGTAAGAGAGATAAACTTAACAGCGTATCCAGATACACGGATTGTGAAGTTAGCGTACTCTGGCTTATCTGGGTTCTCCATAGCATCCAGAAGCTTATCCTTACCGAATACGTTTACGTTCAAGTGGTGAGCGCCCTGATCGAAGTAACCATCCATAGCGCTTACAAGCTTCTCAGCTCTCTCAGCCTCATCATGACCAAGTGCAGATGGGTTCATTGTCTGAGTATTTGAGATACCATCCAAAGACCACTCATAAGGAATCTTAGCAACTGAGTTCAGAGATGCAAGAAGTCCTGATGTCTCAGCACCGTAGCTTGGGTTAGCACCTGGAGCAAATGGTGTCCAAGCACGTCTACCATCTGGAAGGTTACCTGTGAACTTACCATATACTACGTTAGATGTGATTGTAAGGATAGATGTTGTAGGCTCTGAATTACGGTATGTGTGTCTCTTCTTGATGTCTGTAAGGAACTCATGAAGCAGCCATACACCGATATTATCTGCTCTGTCATCATCATTACCATACTTAGGGAACTCGCCTTCGATCTCGAAGTCTTCTGCAAGTCCTGTCTCTGCGTTACGGATAACCTTAACCTTAGCATACTTGATAGCTGAAAGGGAATCGATAACGTGTGAGAATCCGGCAATACCTGTAGCAAATGTACGACGTACATCTGTATCGATCAATGCCATCTCTGCTGATTCATAGTAGTACTTGTCATGCATGTACTGAATCAGGTTCAAGATATTTACATAAAGTCCTGCTAACCAGTCAAGCATCTGCTTGTACTTAGCAAGTACTTCATCATAGTCAAGGTACTCAGAAGTAATAGGAGAGTAGTCAGGACCTACCTGCATTGGCTTACCTGTCTTCTTGTCAAGGAACTTCTCATCCTTACCACCGTTGATAGCGTACAGGAGACACTTAGCAAGGTTTGCACGAGCTCCGAAGAACTGCATTTCCTTACCTGTCTGTGTAGCAGATACACAACAGCAGATTGAGTAATCATCACCCCAGATTGGCTTCATTACATCATCGTTCTCGTACTGGATTGAGCTTGTTCTTACAGAGATCTTAGCAGCATATGTCTTGAAGTTGTTAGGCAATGCTGAAGAGTAAAGTACTGTAAGGTTTGGCTCTGGAGCAGGTCCCATATCCTCAAGAGTATGAAGGAATCTGTAGTCGTTCTTTGTAACCATTGAACGTCCGTCCATACCAATACCACCGACTTCAAGTGTAGCCCATACAGGGTCACCTGAGAACAGCTCGTTGTATGACTTAATTCTTGCGAACTTAACCATACGAAGCTTCATTGTGAAGTGATCGATAAGCTCCTGAGCCTGAGCCTCTGTAAGCTTACCAGCCTTAATATCTCTCTCGATATAGATATCAAGGAATGTAGATACACGTCCTACTGACATAGCAGCACCATTCTGTGTCTTGATAGCTGCAAGGTATCCGAAGTATAACCACTGAACAGCTTCCTTCGCATTTGAAGCTGGCTTAGAAATATCATAGCCGTATGACTGAGCCATAACCTTCATCTCCTGAAGACGTCTGATCTGCTCTGTCAACTCTTCTCTCTGACGGATAACGTCATCGTACATATTACCATCGCCACAGTTAGCCTTATCTTCCTGCTTCCAAGCGATCAGCTGATCAATACCGTAAAGAGCGACTCTTCTGTAATCACCAACGATACGACCACGACCATAAGTATCTGGCAAACCTGTTACGATATGTGTATGACGAGCTGCCATCATCTCTGGTGTATAAGCATCAAATACTGCCTGATTGTGTGTCTTGTGATAATCTGTAAAGATCTTGTGGAAGTTCTCGTTTGGCTTGTATCCGTACATCTCGAGTGCTTCCTCAGCCATCTTGATACCACCATAAGGCATAAATGCTCTCTTAAGTGGCTCGTCTGTCTGAAGACCTACGATCTGCTCAAGATCCTTTGTCTCTGGATCAATGTAACCAGGACCATATGCTGTAATGCTGGATACAACATCTGCGTCCTCCTTCAATACACCACCGTTGTCTCTCTCTGCCTTCTGAAGAGCCTGAAGCTTATCCCAGAGCTTGTTCGTAGCATCTGTTGGTCCTGCAAGGAAGCTCTCGTCTCCATCATAAGGTGTGTAGTTGTTCTGGATGAAGTCTCTTACGTTGCACTCTTCCTTCCAGAGTCTACCTGTGAATGATTCCCATTCCTGGTTCTGTAACATAATAGTTTCTCCTTTCAAATTATTTATATTATGTTTTATATTAGATGTAATATAAACTCTGACTGTATTATACAAAATGTTTCAAATAAAATCAATAATCCCTATCATTTTTATTGTTTTTCTTTTCGTACATTCAGCCGTCTATCCGCTCAATTTTAAAGACATTCAGCGTATCGACATCCGGGCATGCGAAAACAGCGGTGCCCTTCTCCTGTCCCGGTATCTCGCCGCCATAGCGCAGGATATCCACATATGGAAATGCGACATGCATCGCCATCGGGCAGAGCTTTCCACGCTCCGTATCAAAATCATAAGAATCACCGATCTTATGTCCTCTGTGACAGCCCTTTTCGCCCTTCTGGTCGATCAGTGTAATCCGGATCTTCGGTCTTGCCATCAGTCAAGCACCTCCATACAGGTTTCCAGCGGAATTCCCTTATATTTATCCACGTTATCTGCATTTTTGCCGATCATGCTCTTCACGGCATCCATCGCCTCTGCGGTTGCCGTCTGCAGATCCTTGCCACTCATAAGCTTTCCGATAAATACGGCGGAGAAAATATCTCCCGTTCCCGGGAAATGTACCGGAATTTCTTCGAAATCAACCTTAAAATATTCTTCCTTCTTGTGGTCATATCCGACAACCGATCTGCAATCTGTGCCCGCGATCTTCGCACTTGTGATCACAATCGATTTCGCACCGAATGCACGAAGCTTGTCGATCATCGTATGATATGCTTCCTCGGTCACACCATCTTCCTTATATGGAAGCTCGGTCAGATATGCCGCCTCAGTATAGTTCGGTACGATATAGTCCGCAGCCGAAATCAGCTCACGCATCAAATCAATCGTCTCCTCTGTGATTCCGTTATAGAGCTTTCCCTCATCTCCCATAATCGGATCTGTGAAGATCGTCACGCCTTTTTCCGCCCGTGCCTTACAGAACTCGGTCACAAGCTGGGTCTGCTCCTTCGACACGATAAATCCGGTCGAGATTGCATCGAATTCAAATCCAAGCTGTTCCCAGACAGCGATTGCATTTTTCATGTAATCAGTTGTATCCAGGATGTCGAACTTGCCATAATCAAGTGTGTTCGATACGATTGCTGTCGGCAGGTTAAATACCTCGTATTTCATATGGGAAAGCACTGGAATCATCGCGGATAACGCAACCTTTCCATAGCCAGCCATATCGTTGATCAAAAGTAATTTCTTACTCATTTTGTGTCTCCTTTTTCTAACCTTTATGCCAATTCGCATTTCATCATAGCATATTTTTTGTGAGAAAAAAACACAAAAAAAATCAACTGATTTTCTTCCATTTCATGGATGAAAGCAATGGTTTGTAGTACATGCGGCTCGCAATAACGGCCTCACCATTGTCCATCATAATCTTCCCGCGGCTGCCTGAAATCGAAGCAATACTTGAGATTCTGTCTGTATTTACAAGCATGGATTTGGATGCCCGGGTAAAATCATACGAATTCACCTTCTCTTCAATCTGGTAAAGGCGATTCTTTATCTCATAAATTTCCTGTTCCGTATAGGCAAACACTTTCTCTCCTACCGCCTCAAAATACAGGATTTCATCCGTTGAAATCCGATATAATTCTCTATGTTCTCCATATCCTGTGATTTTGTTTGCATCGCCCATTTCTTTCACCCGTCTTTATCCTTTCTTCTAGCCGTGGAAATCTCCCGTCTTCCAATTCACTACCACATATGGCACGATCTTCCCGTCGATTTTCACATAGACCTGATAGACATCATTTCCGATATATTCGTAATGATCCGGCACCACACCATACTCCTCATACAGCGTCTTCTCGAACTCTTCCTTCCACGAATCATCGGATGGCTCGCCTTCCTGTGACTGGGATTCCGTCGTCTTAGCTTCTGTCGCAGCGGGTTCCGTCTTCCCTGTATTCGAACCTTCTGACTGTAATGTGCTGTCCGGGGTATTGCTCTCCGTAACAGATTCGGTCGTAGTTTCATTTTCGGTGGTTGTCGTAACTTCCGTTGCTGCTTCCGTTGTAGTCATCGTCTCGCTGCTCACCTGGATGATATCGGTCGTATTATTATCACTCACATTGCTGCATCCCGCCAAAGCCACTACCATTGCCGTACATAAAATCCATGCTTTCTTTCTCATAGTTCTTTCCTTCTTTCGGTTGTATTATAACGATTGATATAAAAAGAAAATAGGCTTTTTTTCTATCTAAATGTGTCAATTCTTCAGATATTTTCCGATTTTCTTTTTATAACCTGCATCATACATCCGGCATGCATCATTTCTGCATCAATACTGTTACAATTTTATTTCTTTTCATAACCAGGTTCCATCCAGAAACGTGCGCCGCAAGACGCACTAAAAAATGACGTTATCCAAAGTAATGGATAACGCCATTTTGACTATCGATAGTTTCTATTTTGAGAGAAATGTTTTTGTTGTATTTGTAACAGCTCCCTTGTAATTATCCGAAGGTGCCTGTTCTCCTTTTTTCACAAGCACAACCTGAATTCCTTCGATTCTTTTATGCTGACCAGTTGTGCCAGTCATCTCTCCATTTTTGGCCCACTTCATCCAGCCGTACGTCTGTGAATGCACACGATAATAAATATCATAATGCTCTGCCATCTCACCATAAAGCTCAATCTGAATTGCCTCTAATCTCTTTGCATTTCCTGTTGTCCCGCAAAACTCACCATCTTTCTTCCATGTTGCAGATTTATTTGGATCGGCCTGCCATCCGATTGTCTGCACATGTGCATTGTAACAGATACCGCCTGTATAATCCTTGTTTTTAAGTTCAAGTTTCAAAGACTCTAATCGCTTTGCTTTACCTGTTGTTCCGGAAATATCTCCGTCATTCTTCCAGTTCTGCCATCCATATGTCTGAAGATGTGAACGATACTGAACATGTGCCCGATCTGAGCCTTCAACTGTTGCAGCTGTTGCAGCTGCACTTGCCATATAAGCTTTCTTTTCTGATGCTGTTACACCTTCGAACTTGTCTGGTACGCTTTCACCCTTCTTGACAACTACTACCTGGATTGCTTCAAGTCTCTTCGCGAGTCCTGCTGTACCGGCAGCCTCACCATTTTTTGCCCAATTCATCCAGCCATAGCCCTGTGCATGAACGCGGTAATATACATCGTATTTATCCCTGTCTGCACCTGTCAACTGAATCTTGATTGCCTCGAGTCTCTTCGCTTCACCTGTTGTTCCGCTGATTTCACCATTTGATGACCAGTTTAACCAACCATATCCTTGGCAGTGTGTTGTATACTGAATACCAAGATCTTCATTTCCCTCTACAGAAATTTTAATCGCTTCTAATCTCTTTGCCTTTCCTGTTGTTCCTGCCACTGCTCCATTCTTCGCTGCACTTTTATTCCATCCATAACTCTGTATATGTGTAGAATAAGATACTGTTACAGGCTTCACAATTGGGTTTTGTGGTGTCGGATTCTCCGGTGTCGGATTCTCTGGTGTCGGATTCTCCGGTGTCGGATTCTCCGGTGTCGGATTCTCTGCCTCAACCAAAGAAATATTGTCAATTACAATTCTGTGCTGATCAGTAATCTGACCACCTACATTTCCCAAACAGATGCTGAGGAATGCCTGTGCGTCTGTCTCTTCTGTCATTATAAATTCTTCAGTAAACTTCTGATATTCACTTGTAAGTGTTACAATTCCATCATTTGCATCTTGATCATCGCTGTGCTCAGAGTATACCGGCCATCCAAGAGCCGCTCCACCCTGCATTACAACTCTGATTTTTCTATCAATGGTTGACTTAGCCTCATATGATAATTTATACTTCTTTCCTTTTTCCAGCAATACATTGTTCTGTTTAATCTGTATTCTCCAGTCATCCGCACCTGTATCATCTACAGTCACATCCAATGCATTATTTTCTTTTAAACTGTCAACAACAACAGTTGCTTTTGCTGCGCTGTCTACATATACTTCATATCCTGAAAGACTATCATTGAATGATCCGTTCTTAATCTTTGCATCTTCTACCATTTTTACATTATCGAGAGAGATTGCACCTTCGATTTTCAATGAAACTGTCTTGTCTGTAAACTTTGCTGTTGCAGGAATCTTTACAACATAATCTTTCTTTTCATTTCCTGCTTCAACATTTACTTTATATGTGTTTCCGCCAACAGTTGCAACGACAGTTGCTCCATTTTGCGCATACGCATCAAAGCTCAATGCATATGCTGTTCCTTCCTTAAATGCAAGATCTGACTGACTGATTGTTACACTTTTTCCTTCTGTGACCAATCTTCTTCCATCTGAAAGACCTGTTACCTTAATATCTGCACCTTCTGGTGTTATATCCCAATATCCAAGATGGTTTATACCTTCCTGGAAAGATCCATTATAGATACAGCTTCCATTTGCAAGAATTGTCTTTTCTTCCTTTGCATTCGGATCTGGATCCGCAGTCTTCTTAACAACTACGTTCTGAAGAACGATATCGCCTGAACCTGCATTACCCATATTAAACTCTAAACGTCCATTCACATCGGAATCTGCCTTCATTACGAACTGTGTGCTGAAGTGCTTCATCTCCGTTGTAAGCTCTGGAACCAGGGTTTTCATATATGACTGGTATCCACGGTTTGGAGCCTTAACATCTACATTCATCTTACGATTCTCAGATGCTTTTGCATCAAAACTTACTTCATAAGTTGCACCCTTTTCAAAAGGAACATTTGCCTGTACTAACTGTACACTGTAATCAACAGTACCTGCATTTTCTGTCTTGATAACCATAGAGTTATCTTTGATTTCTGCTGTTGCAGCACCATCCAAAGCAGTTATGAATTTCCAATTTGTACCATCTGTCAAATCCTCTGCCTCTGCAAATGTGCTGTTCTTAATATAGTTTCCGCTTTCGTCTGGCTCGTTTGTAGGCTCAAACTTAACTTCTGGACGTGTTACATTCTCATCATAAGAATCTTTCTGATAGACTCTTACATAATCAACAACAAACGGATTGTTCTTAAAATTTGTTGTCTCGTTTGGATTTCCTACCCATGAACCACCAACTGCGAGGTTCAAAATAATGTAAAAAGGTTGATCGAAAGGTGCTGGATATGTAAGTGTTCCCTGTCCTTCTGTTGTGGAATGCCAGTTGCTTTCCTCATGATACTTTATTCCATCTACATACCATGTAATCTTGCCTGGTTCCCAATCACATGTAAATGTGTGGAAATCATCGGAGAACGACTTCTCACCATCTTTGATTGTATAGGTTCCCTGACTTTCTGCATGTGGATTTCCGTAATGTATGGTTCCGTACAACTTATTTGTATCCTGCCCCATAACTTCCATACAATCAATCTCACCGCATCTTGGCCACTGACCATATACATTCTCATCGTTAGCCATTAACCAGAATGCCGGAAGGTATCCCTGTCCATTTGGAACCTTTGCCCTTACTTCAAACCTACCATAGGTAAATGTCTTTAAGTTCTGTGTAGAGATACGACCAGATGTATAAGATTTCTTGACCTTTGTTCCAGCAGTTGCATTGTCACCAAATGCATTTGCCGGAAGCATGTTTGCAGTTGTTTCCACCAAACTAATATCGGAAATTGTTACTACAGATGCATCTGGAATCGATGTATCTCCAGTCTTACGCCCTAAAGAGAAATATAAAGTTGCTGTATCATATCCCTCTTCTGCGTATACGTCGATAGATACTGATTCTTCTTTTTCCGCTTGCAATGATTGTGTTTTTGCTCCATATGAGATATAATTATTTTCTTCATCACCCTGCACACCCGTTTCAATTGTACGAGCAACATCCGATTTTACTTTGTAGCTTAATGTGTAATGCTTTTTTGCTGCCAACTTAACAGTTTGTTTAAGTTGTACATGCCATAAGTCATTACCAGGATTGGTAATCGTATAAGTAATAGCCCCATCAGCAACAGAGCTCTGCGCAGATGCGTCAAAACCATTACTTCCCCAGTTTGCAATTGTTTCAGTCCAATCGTCCATACCGGAACTGAAATCAGCGTTTGACAACAAATTCTGTCCATCAGTTGTAGATGTTGTCTCAACTTTTTCAACAGGAATGATATTCAGATAACCATCTTGTACCTTGATGTTTTCATCAGAATCTACATACTCCTGAAGCTCCCCGTTTACCCAGCCTTTCTCATGCTTTTCGACATTCCAAACCTTACGATCCAATTGATCGCCGTTAAAATCATCCTCAAATACCAGTTTGTACCCTTCATTGTCTTTGTCTGCTTCATCACTCAGACTTTCGTTTTCTTCTACAAGATCACTTTGTTCTGCCTGTACCTGAGTCGGTTCTTCCGCTGATACCCGAATTGGAGTCATCGTAAGAGCTACACTCATTGCCAGTGCAAGAGGAATTGCTTTTCTCAGCTTTCTCATAAAAAAATCTCCCTTCATTTTTTGATATGTTAATCATACTCAAAAGCAAAGGAAGATTATGTTTAAATAATGTCATAAGTGTTATATTCATGACATCTTATTGATTTTGTCTGTTATTCATTTATTCTTTCTGAATTATTTGTACATTTTTACTAATTCTGTTTTAATTCCCACTCCGTGCGGAAACACCTCCTACGATAGCGGTTCGGCGTCTCTCCAACCCGTTTTTGAAATGTCTGAATAAAATGGCTCTCATTTGAAAAACCAAGATAATAGGTTATTTCTCCAATTGAATATTCCGAAAAACGAAGCAGATTCTTTGCCTTGTCAATTTTCAGGTTCAAAATATACTGACTGAACGAGATTCCCATTTCTTTTTTAAACAATCTTGAAAGATAGCTTTCAGATAATCTGAGATATTCAGCCACTTCACGAATTGTAATCCGGTAATGAGTATGACTGTAAATATAATCCAGACATAAAACCACCTGCTTGGAAAGTACCTGACTGTTTTTTATTTCATGCATATGTTTACAAAAATCCAGACACATCACATCATGCAGCTTCGATATCTGTTCGATTGTCTTGCATTTATCCATCTCCAAAATATAGAAATCACTTAAATTATATGCTTTTTCCTGTTCCAGCCCTTCGTGCACACAAAAACGTGTAATAAGCGCTACGGTTACAACATAATGATATCGGATATTGCGAAGCGCATCCGTAGACAACACGCCCATGCCCTCCGGGTTTGTAAATGCCTGTTCGTTACAATTTTCCTGAACTAATTCTATTTCGCCATTTGCAATTGCTGAATAGAAATCCAGTTCACATTCGATTCCACGATGTACCTCCAGCATCTCATGACTGACAAATTCACTCCGATGCCATTTTTTTGTTAAATCCATATATCAGACTCCCTATCGATATGCATTTCCTATCTTTATATCAATTGTCTTTTATCTGCACCCATTTGTCAATCTTATTTTATCGTGAACTGGTAAGTTATAAGAAAGTGCACCTTTCATCCACGCCTTATAACTTATCGGTTCCATACTGAATCTTATACTGAAGCTCCTACAAAAAATCTCTGCGATACTGCGACGGTGTACTGCCCTCCGTCTTCTTGAATACCTTGGTAAACACCCGGTAATCGGCATAGCCGCACCGCTCAGAAATCTCCGCAATGGATAACTGTGTCGAGACGAGCAGCTTCTTCGCACGCTCCATACGGATTGTCGTCAGATAAGCAAGGAAATTCACACCGATCTCATTCTTGAAGAGCTGGCTGATATACTGTGCGCTCAGATGAAATGTTTCCGCGAGAACATTCAAGCTGATCTCTTCTGCCAGATGCTCCTGCATATACCGTACAATTCCAACAATCGTTGACGCTTCACTGCCGGGTGTCACATTCTTCGTCTGTTTCTCGAATATCGATATCTTCAAATGATCGATCGTGTTCCCGAATTCTTCATAGTCGACCGGTTTCAGGATGTAGTCCGTGATCTGCAGCCGCAATGCTTCCCTGCAATAAGAAAAATCATCGTATCCCGATACAACGATGAATGCCATATCCGGGTATTTCAGGCGGCTGGTCTGGATGACCTTCAGGCCGTTCATAATCGGGATGTTGATATCCATGATCACGATATCCGGTACCATGCTGTCGATTACCCCAAGCGCCTCGACGCCATCCGCTGCCTCGCCCACGACTTCACAGTCATGTGCGCCCCAGTCAAATAATTTCTTGAATCCCTCACGTATCATAATCTCGTCGTCGACTAATACGACGCGTAATTTCCTCATGATGCTTCCTCCTTATTTATCGGCAATAGCAACCGCGCTGTCACACCTCCCGCGCTGTTTTCCTCATAGGATAGTCCATATTTTCTGCCGCACAGATATTTGATCCGCTTCTGCACATTCAGGATCCCGATACTGTTTCCATCCAGCTTCGCCTCCTGCTTGTTGTAGTGCAGTAACATCTTGTCAATCTGCGCTTTCATACCCTCTTCAAATCCGCTGCCACTGTCTTTGATGCAGATCTCCATATCTGCGCCTGCGCGTTTTACGGATATCTCGATTTCGCCCCGGTATCCGCGGTTCTTCAGTCGGTCATTTTTTGCGGACAGTTCATACATGCTATCCTTTTCTGTTCTCTGCTCCTGCGTTTGCTCTCGTTTGATTTCTCCCTCCGTATCTTCTTGGCACAAGCAGGACAATACCTTGATGCACCAGAGCCCGGGACATATTCAACGCCGCACACCGTACAATTTTTAGCGGGCATTGCTGCCCACCGTTTTGTAGGTATGATATGTAATTCATCGACAAAGCCGATGAATTTATAGTAAATCTTGATTTCCTGCTTCACTGTTCCGTCTGCCATCTTCTCACGCTCCGAAACAAGTATCTTGTCTATGAGTGCGTTTATAACTGTTGCATCCAGTTCTTTTAAGCCTTGATAATTTCGGATAAGGGCGAGGAAGTCACGGATTCCCCGTGATTTCTCGTAGCTTTCATTAAGAGTTTCCGTCACCTCTTTCAGCCTTGCTTCAATTTCAAGCTGCTCTTTCTGGTATTTCCCCGACATCATCTCAAAATTCCGCTCGGTAATACGCTCCATGACCTTATCCTCGTAGAGAGAGGAAAACAGCCTGTCCAGTTCCGCAAGGCGTTTGTTCAGCTTCTTACGTTCTTTCTCTAATGCTTTCGCCCTGCTCTGGTCTGTTTCCGTGAGCCGCTTTTCTATGGCCCTGACCGCCTTTTCATCATTCACTGCCATATCCGCAAAACAGTTGATGTCGGCAAGAACGGCATTGAATAAATCCCTTGCTTCTATATTGTGGGCACTACACTCGCTTCTTCCGTTTCTTGCATAATTATTACATGAATACTGTACACAGTCGATAATCTCTGGGCGTTTCCTCCTGTGTACGTTCATTGCCCGCAGAGCACATCCGCAGTCCACACACTTGATAACGCCTGCAAAAATATTTACAAATCCTCCCTTGTTCTGTGGAAGCCTACGACTTGTAATAAGCTGTTGGACAATATCAAATTCCTCCTGCGTGACTATTCCCTCATGGGTATTGGGTATCACTTCCCATTCTTCGGGCAGCTTAGAGGGGCGTTTCTTGCTTTTCATATTGGCGGCAATCCGTTTGTAGCCTACAAGATTTCCCGCATATATCGGGCTTCTTAAAATGCTCCTCACGCTGTTCCCACTCCAAATATAGCGTTTGTCCTCGTTCCCCTCAAAATGACGTTCAAAGCCTGTTTCGCCACGCTCCGCCGCATAAGCGGCAGGGCGTAGGATATGCTGTTTATTAAGATGTCTGCAAATTTTGGCAACTCCATTCCCTTTTAATGCAAGGTCGAATATCTCTTTTACAACATGTGCCACTTTATCATCTATCAGCAGATGGTTGTGGTCGGCAGGGTCTTTGATATAGCCATAAGGGGCGGTAGTTCCCATGAATTTCCCCTGTTGAAACCTCGCCCGATATGCCGATTTTATCTTAACAGATATGTCAGCGGCATACATTTCGTTTAAAATGTTGCGGAAAGGCGTGATGTCCATAGCAGATTTATTCAAGGTATCTACGCCGTCATTGACCGCTATATACCTCACGTTATGCTCTGGGAAGAAAACTTCCAGATATAACCCACAATCAAGATAGTTTCTCCCCAGACGGGATAAATCTTTCGTAATCACGCAGTTTATCAGACCGCTTTCAATGTCTTTTATCATATTCTGGAAACTTGGTCTTTGGAAATTTGTACCAGAATAACCATCGTCCACATACGTTTTTGCTATGTGCCATCCCTGCTTTTTCACATAATCCGTGAGGATGGATTTCTGTGTCGCAATGCTCGCACTCTCGTTATCCGTACCATCGTCTTTAGATAAGCGGCAATAAATGCCGACTAAATAGATTTTCTTTTCTTCTTTGATTCCTGCCATACTGTAAAACCTCCGTATCTGTCCTATCTGTTTTCATGTCCCATTGCGTACATTCTAAGCGGACAGCCCCTCATTGTCGAAGGTGTCGCCCTCGGCAATCTTCTTCCGAATATCCTCGGAGATAATCGGGACAAACGCTTCTGTAACGGTCTGTGTGCCGACATATTCACGGCTGATTATCATCTGCACTGGTGCTTTTGGCACGATACGCTTTCTCTTTTTATCTGCTTTCTTATCCTCGCCCATACTTAAATCTTCCTTTCCAGACAGGGCAGGGAAGAGTTTGGAAATGTCCCCGCCCTGCCAATCAGATACCATTAATCCTCGCTGTTTAATTCTTTCTGTAATGCTTTAAGGAGTGCCGCCGCTTCATCAGCGTTCAGCGTGATTCCCTTGCCGCACTTTTCACGGTTCGGGGAAAAGCTGCGGATGTCATACTTCGGCTCTTTCCCATTCCATGAAATGAGATTGATTTCCTTTGTGTAGCCACTGTCGCCCGTAGACAATACTGCGATTTCCTTTACGATTTCATACTGGATTTCTCTCATTCTCCATACCTCAACTCTCTGTATTTACTTCCCGAAAAAAGAAGATTAGCGGCTGTCACGGTTGCGTTTCCTCTGCAACTCACGCTCCAAAAGTTTGATGATGGTTTCCTCCATCTGCTTCGGCGTTGTGTTCTTCGGAAAGTATTTTTTCAGCTTGCTTGTGTTGATTTTCAAGGTTTCTTTCTGGTTGCCCTTTTCCTCCGTCATAATCGCAAATATCGTATCCATGTCAAGCCGCCCGCTCTGGCTTAACTGTTTCATCCGCTGTGCCTGTGAGAGTGAGGGCGTTGCTTCTTCGCTCTCCATCGTGGCAAAGAGGTTTTCCTGCTCGTCTTTCTTCAAGAAGGACAGTTCCACCGCAGGCGTGAGGGCGATTTTCCCCTCGTCCACCATCTGCAAAATCGGCGGTATCAGTTCCGTCAGGCGGATAAAACGCTGCACGGTCATCCTGCCCACGCCGAAGCCCTGTGCCACCTTGTCGTCCGTCCGCAACTTCGTCACAACTTGTGACGAGGTTAAGTCTGTGCGGAAACCCTGCCGCTTCATGGCTTCGGATTTCATCTTGTAAGCAAACGCCCGCTCCGATGGCAGGATATTCTCACGCTGCAAATTGCTGTCTACAAGGGTGATGATGGCTCGGTCACGGTCTAAGGGCAGGACAAACGCAGGCACGGTATTTATCCCTGCAAGTTCAGAAGCACGGACACGCCGCTGTCCTGCAATCACTTCATAACCGTCCCCGTCCTCTTTCGGGCGTGTGATTATCGGCGTGACAATGCCAAATTCCTTGATGCTTTCCGCTAACTCTGACAGTGTTTCATCTTCTGCCACATGAAACGGATTGTCGGGGAACGGGTACAAGTCTTTGGTCTTTAACACCTTAAAATCCTGTTTCTTCATTCACATATCTACCTTTCTTTCGCTCTGCTTCTATGATTTTTCTGCAATTCTTCCAACACTTCGGGCGGTATTTTTGACAGCAGCCGCCCCATCTGCTCGTTGGTTCTCTGCAATTCAAATATCTTCTGATTCGCTTTCTGCACCTTTAGTTCCTGCTCGTACTTTTCATCACGCATACGCCCCGCATAGTCTGATTCCTGCCCAATTCTCTCTTTCAAACTGTCGATATACGCCTGCTGTTTCCCGATTTCCTTAGAGAATTTCTCCACGTCTGGCAGCCATGCAGAGAGTAAATCTAACGCTTTATCCCTTTTCTTCCCTGCGTTAAAGGCGTTGATGTCGGATAGGGCAGACACGATTTCTTCATACTGTTTATCAAGCCTGCCGCCTAATTTATAGAGCCATGTGGGGACGTGTTTCCGCTTGGTTTCCATTGAGGACTGCCCCCGTTCAAGCTGATTCCACCGTGAGGACATCCGCTCATGGTAGGCGGTCTGCCACTCGGATAATGATTTCTGGTTGCCTAAGATAGCTTTCGCTGACAGCTTATTGTCTGGCGTAATCGGCACAAAGCAGAGGTGCATATGGGGCGTTCTCTCGTCCATATGGACGACAGCGGAGAGGATATTCTGCTTTCCAACACGCTCCGAAATGAAGTCAAGAGCCGTCTGGAAATACGCTTTTTGTTCTTCGGGCGGTAACTGGTTCATAAATTCTGGTGAAGCTGTGATGAGCGTTTCCACCATCATCACGCTGTCTTTCCTTGTCCTGCACCCCGCTTCGGCTACCATGCGGTTAATCTCTTTCTTGTAGGTGTACTTTGGTGGTGCTATGAGATGGTAATTGTTTTTAGAGCGTTCCATATCTATATCTGGGTTGCTTTTGTAGGCTTCTTTCTTCCGCTCGTTGTGGCGTTCACAAGCCGCAACGCCGCCCGCTTTTCGTTTCTGGAAACGCAGGATTGCATAAGGCATAGGCGGATTCCTCCTTTCTTTCGGCGGGTGACCGTCCTTTGGGGTGACAGCGGTGACGGTGGTGACAGCAGTTTTGGGATACCCCCTGCCGACTGCCGCAACTGTCACCCTCACCCCCTGCATGACGGTCATGTCGATGATGACGGTGTTTTTGGGATACCCCCCTCGCAAGAGCCGTCACCGTCATGCCGCCATTCTTTTATCCGAAGCCGTAAGGCGTAGGATAGCAGGGCACAGCCCTGCCTTAAGGGAGTCCAGAGGGAACGTCTGGCACACGACTTTGCAGGGCAAAGTGTAGTGTGTTACACCCTGTAAACGCAGTCGGAAAAATCGGAATGATTTTTCTGACCGCAGGGGTGGTTTTACACGACCGAAAAGGGCGAGTAAATCTCACGCCTGCATTTTGCGTTTACGGGGTGTTCTCCCGTAGGGATGACAGCGGCAGGGTATCCTAAAATCACTGTCACCACCGTCACTGCTGTCACCCGCAGGGCAGAGCCGCCAGCTTTACATGGCTTTAAGCGTCAATGACAGTAACAGGGGGGTATCCTAATATCGCTGTCACCACCATCACCGCTGTCACCCGCCCTCCTTGCAAGGGCAATCCGCCTGCCGTCTTTCCTGCGGCTGTACTGGTAGCAGATACGGTTCTCGCTTAAAAATGTGGTGCGGTATTCATTCAGCCATTTCGTAATCACCGTGGGTATGGTTTCCGTTTCCCCCATAGCGGCTAACAGTTCCGTTGCCGTGCCTATCCATTCTTCCTTATCCCTCATAAAATCCACCAACCGAAAAAGGACATCTGGTATCGTTTCTTTCGCAAGCTGCTCCTGCGTTTTCCGCTCCACAAGCTCCCAACGGCAATCACGGAAACGCAGCGTGTATTCCTGATAAGGCGTGTCCCTGCCCGTCACATACAGCTTGGCGGTGTCAGACGCACGTTTCTCCTTTTCCAGAACAAAGGTAGCGTCCGCACTCCCCGTTAATCCTGTCGTCCCAGACACCTTGTTGAACACGTCGCTGTCATTCTGCTTTCGGATGTGGTGTACGACAATGACCGCCAGAGAGTGCCTGTCGGCAAAGTCTTTGATGAGGGAGATGTCCCCATAGTCGCTTGCATAGGCATTGTCTTTTGAAGCTGTACGGACTTTCTGCAAGGTATCAATGACAATGAGCCTGCTGTCTGGGTAATCTTTCAGATAATCTTCAAGCTGCACGATAAGACCGTCTGACAGCTTGCAGCTTGCCACGGCAAAGTGGAGCCGCCCGCTTGCTTCGTCCGTCAAACGAAATAACCTGTCCTGTATGCGGCAGAACGTGTCCTCAAGGCAGAGGTAAAGCACATCGCCCTCCATTGTCGGCATATCCCATAAAGGGATTCCCTGCGACACGCATAAGCATAGCTTCAGCATGAGCCAGCTTTTGCCTATCTTCTGTGAGCCGCAGAACAGCGATAAGCCTGTCGGGATAAGGCTGTCCACCACAAAGGATGGTTTCTCAAGCGGTTCATAAAGGAGCGTTTCGGCGTTGACTGTCTGTAACTTCTGCATGGCTTTCCTCCTTTCGGGCGGTGTCTTTGTTTTCGTTGCACATAGGCGTTGACCTCCTTAAAAATAGATTTACTCCCACGGAAAAAAGTGAGAGTATGTAATGCCGCCAATCCCACACAAATAAAAAACAGATTTCTTTTTCGGGCGGTGTCGGTCACGGTTGGAGATATTTCTTCAATTTCCGCCTTTACTTTCTCCTTTGCAATCGCAACAGATTTCTGTATTGCCGAAGCGGTGCAATGCTCCATAGCGGCGATTTGGTAAAAATTGAACTCATACTCGTAGTAGAGCAGGAAACGCCGCCTTTGTATCTCTGGAAGGCTCCCAACCGCCTTATAGAGCGTTTCATTCCGTTCTTCCTCAACCATGCGTTCATCAAGGCTCTTAGGCACACGCAACGCCCGTCTGTAAAGGGTTTCGTCCCATACCTCGTTAAACTCCCTGTGCCGCTCGTCCCATTAGAAAAGATTCCTGTTCCTGCGCTCCATCTGCCGAAACTCCATAAAGAACTGTTCCGACACTTCCAACTCGTGGGATTTGCCCTGCCCGTCCTTAAAGCTGATAAAATACCTTGTGCCGCTTTCCGTGGATTCCTCCCGAAGCGTGTATGCCTTAACCCTGTATGCCATCCTGTTGTCCTCCTGCAAAAAATGAGTGAGGGGATTTCCATCCCTCACCCAGTAGCCCGCAGGATGGCAGGCTGTTTTAGAAGCTATAAAATTTTCCGCAGCTTCTTCCGCAGATGGTCTAACCTCGCATAGATGGCACCAGTCGTCAAATGCACAAGCGGGGCAATCTCCTTTGTGGAATACCCCTGCATTTTCAGCAGGACGATTTTCAAGGTACGCCCGTCCACCGTGACTAATACTTGATAGAGATTTTCGCTCTCAATCTCTTCCAGTAACTCCGCAACCGTACCCACTTCCGCCTGCCGCTCCCTGCCTGCCATGTCCTCAAGATATTCCGCAACGTCATTCGTCCATCGGTAAAACCGCCTGTTGGAATTGAAGTCTGCCCTGTCCGCCATGCGTATCTGCTCAATGGTCGCTTCATCAACGCCGCACTCACGCAGCAGCTTTTCCTCCGCTTCTTTCCAGATACGCCATTTCCTGTCCTCCCGTCCGTGGTTGTATGCCATTCTTACTTCCTCCAATCAGAATTGATTGAGAGGGCAGAGAAAAGCCCCCTCATCTTCCCAAAGGAAAAAACAAGGGGGCTGAACGCCTTAAATTTTAATTTTCTATTATCTTTCTTAGTTTTATTAGGATTCTGGCTTTGCGTTTGTTTACAACGCTCTGGGTTATGCCCAACCTCGCCCCGACTTCACGCTCGGAAAGTCCGTCAAAAAAGATTGCCTGTATCAGCTCCTGTTCACTATCCGACAGCAAAGGCAGGGCGGCTTTCAGCCTGTCCACCATGACCGCATTGACAACGGTTTCTGCAATGTCCACCGCTTCATCAGTGATAAAGTCCAGAGGATTCCCCTCGCTGTCCGTAAATCCGTCGAGAGATAGCAGTCTATTCTTTGTATCTAATTTTTGCAGATAACGCCACCGTTCCTTGTCACGGTAGAAGTCTGTGTATTGCTCCCTCACGACTTCAAGCAGACAGCCTTGAATGGGGATAAACAGCTTGTCCATATAGGTCTGGTCGGATTCCCTGCAACGGCAGAACTCCGTGTAGGATAATTCCACATAGCCGCCACTTTCTCTGATATATACCTTTCTTGGTGCATATTTCACCATAAATACCTCCCATCTGAATTTTTGAAATGTAAAAAATCCAGATGGAGAGGCGGAGAACGACACCGCATATCAGAAACAGCCCTACGGCACTTTCCAACAAAAATCGACAAAAGAAAAACCGCAAAGGCTCTGTGACCTTTACGGTTATAGGAAATAGTAATTCTATTGTATGGAGATTGTACTTCTACTTTCAAGGTGAGAAGTACCGTTGCACTGGCAGAAATTTTTTTAACTGGTTTCCTGCCGTTCTCTGATATGCTATGTATTGATAAATTTTGCTTCGTATGAGCAGATAGATAACTGCCCGAAAAAAGGACATAAAAAAATCCCTCCAAATTTAAAAACAAATTCAGAGGGTAATTTAGGGTATAACAAAATAACCCACCCGAATATCGTTTTTTTTATTTGGTGAGTTTGTTCTTTCAAATACGAAACAAAAAGAGCCGATGATTCGTGAATTGTTCCACAATTTCATCGGCTCTGCGTCTTAAGCGTCTGGCTCTTTGATGACAGTTATCTTCAAGTTGTCAACTTTAATCAATCTTTCTTGTCTGCATTTTGGACAATAAAGGGGATAATTCTCCAAAACAGTGTCCTTCCTAATTTTATTACGGGTTTTGCTCCCACAAACAGGACACAATATCCATTCGCATTTCATCATAATTAGTCTCTAATCCTTTCAAATCTCATTTTATATGACTTTTGCAAGCTGTTAAGCTAACTTGTGGAACATATGCCGAACCTTATCTATACGGCTATTCGGGCGGCGGGGTTGGCAAATAAATTTACCAATAGCTGGCTGGTATCCTTTTAACTCTGTCAAGCAGACTCCCTGCCCATTTGTGAAATAAGTTAAATCGTTCCTGTATTCTTGAATACATCTAGCAGGGATTTCTCCTTTCAGAATGACCTCGTCATTCTTTATCTGAGTACTTACAATATCTGCACAATACCTTGGAGCATCATGATACGCCCGTGAGAGATATTCCTGCGGTGCATAAATTTCAAAGTGGAGATATGGCTCTAATAGTTCTGTCCCTGCTTTTTTTAAAGCCTGCTCCAATACGATAGGGGAAAGCAGCCGAAAGTCTGCGGGGGTACTTACAGGACTATAATACAATCCATATTCAAAACAGATTTTACAGTCTGTCACTTTCCATCCATACAGCCCCTGCTCGCAGCCATAAAGAACCCCCTCCATAACCGCATTTTGGAACGATTGATTTAAATATCCAAGTGAAACTCTGCTTTCATACTGCACTCCGCTTCCAATAGGGAGCGGCTCTATGGACAACCCGACAGAAGCCCAGAAAGGATTTGGCGGGACTTCTATGTGGATGGTATATTCTGCTTTTCTAAGCGGTCTTTCCATATATATAACAGTAGGCTCTTTTATTTCTGCCTCCACATGATATTTTTCCTCAAGGATGGCACAAATGACTTCCATCTGCACATTCCCCAAAAAAGAAAGTATAATCTCATGCGTTGTAGTATCCACATAATATTTTAAAAGAGGGTCGCCATCTGAAATTTCTGTAAGTGCCCCAAGCAATATTTCCCGCTGTTCAGATTTCTTTACTGCAATCGTTGTTTGGAGCATAGGGAGAGGATTTTCAATAAATTTTCTCTGCGGCAACAGTATTTCGTTCCCCAAAATACTGTTTAGCTGCAAAACATCATTTGGTAAAATTACAATATCACCAGAGCAGGCTGTATCGGATGAATATAATTCACCGTTTGTCGGAACACACATCTCTGTGATTTTTATTTTCTCTTTTTCAGATATTCTAATAACATCCCTCAAATGCAATGTTCCGCTATATATACGCACATAAACAAAACGCCGCCTTTTCTCTGAATATTCAATCTTAAAAACCTGCCCGCATAGTTCAGATTGACCTTCAGGCGTTGATGAATAAAATTTACTGGCAATTACTTCTATAAGCTGCCGAATCCCCAGATTGTTTTTAGCGCTTCCGTGATAAACGGGAAATAACGTTCCGTTTTGGAATCTCCTGTTTTCTTCCTGTTCCAGTTCTGACATTTTAAACGGTTTCCCTGACATATATTTCTCTAATAGTTCATCGTTTCCCATAATTACCGCATCCCACTGTTCCATATCGTCATTGTCCGTTACATTTATATGGGGATGCTGCCCAACCTTTTGCTTCACTATAATTTCCGAAGAAAGCTTTGCTTTCATTTCCCGATATACCATTGGCAAATCAATCCCCTCTTGGTCAATTTTATTGATGAAAAAAATTGTCGGAATCTTCATTATCTGTAGTGCATGAAACAGTATACGGGTCTGTGCCTGTATGCCATCCTTTGCAGAAACTAATAATACTGCTCCGTCTAATACGGATAAAGAACGGTATACTTCCGCCAAAAAATCCATATGGCCTGGCGTATCTATAATGTTGACTTTTACATCCTCCCACTGAAAAGATGTCACTGCTGTCTGGATAGTGATTCCCCTTTGACGCTCCAAATTCATTGTATCTGTCCTTGTTGTGCCTTCATCTACGCTCCCTAGTTCTGCAATTGCACCACTGGTATACAATAAACTTTCCGTTAATGTTGTCTTTCCTGCGTCAACGTGAGCCAGAATGCCTAAGTTAATTATTTTCATGTGATTTTCCTCCTATCAACACCCAAAAAAGGGCATAAAAATACCCAGTGATAAATACTCCTATCACTGGGTAAATAACTCCAATAGCCCCAAAACACTTATATGTTTTCGGGCATATAAAATTACATGATAAAAGTATTCTTAAACTGGGTACAAAAAACTAAGCCCCATATTAAAAGTGAAACGGGACTGCTACTTTTTGTTCCCACTATCAAATTGACAGTTTATTTAAGAATACCTTGCCGCATATTTATTAACTCCTTGTATAATACTGAATCTAATTATATTCCTTAACCCTTTATTTGTCAAGCTGACAAACTAAAGCAGAAAAAGCGGCAGGATTTCCCCCTGCCACTAATCATCTGTTTATGCAAAAATAATTTCCTTTTCCACAATCTCCCTCGCACAAGCCCTTATGTTATTGAGGCATCCTGTCCATTCTAAGGCGTTTTCTGCCTTTAGCTGTTCCGTTATGCCCTGTGCCTGTTTCATACCCTCTATGAGCCTTTCAAAGCGTTCCTGTGCCTGTCTGTTGATGTCGGCAAGGTAGGCGTTTAGCCTGCCGCTTGTAAGAAGATTGGTGTATGTAACTTTACGGTACTGTTTTAGATAATCTAAATGCCGTTGCCCCCAGATGCCTATTGCCTGTTCTTCTTCGGCGGGTACAGTTAAGCACGGTATCAAATAATCCCCTTGCCTTTCGTATTTGCCGCCCAGTTCCTCAAATAATGATTTTGCCATTGTCTGTTACCTCCACATTCTTTTTTATTTTGAATGTCCGCAAAATCCGTCCTACATCATTCCATGCAGCAGACTGTTCTCCACCAGCGGCTGTAAGATAAAGTTCGGTACCTGCACTGCCCCTAAGTCCGGATCGATATCATAATCGCAGAAGAGCTCCGGATACCGGTAGCACATCAGCTCCATATATGCTTCCACAAGTTCGAGCTCATCATCAAGCGTGACCATCGAACGGTCGACCTTGACGCTCAGCCGGAAGAAATCCACAAGCCGCATCAGAAGCTTTGCAACCTTCTTATCCCCGTCCAACTCCGCCTGAATTCGAATCGTATCAAGCGTATTATACAAGAAATGCGGATTCACCTGACTTTTCAGATAGAGCATCGACATCTTCTGTTCCGTAAGCTCCGCACGCAGCGCATCCGGATTCTCCAAGGTCAGATAGAATGCGAGCGTCATAAGCGTGATTCCCATTCCACTGATCAGCCATGTATGGTGCAATCCCTGCAGGAAGCAGATTGTGAACTCAAATATAAGTGCCATTCCGATGGCGAATTTCTTCTTATTGTCCATCCGCTTCCAGTTTGCAAGCAGCAGCCATGAACAAAGTATAAGATACACCGCCACACTGACATAGCTTACATATGCATAAAGTCCCGCCGAATAATTTCCATCCGGTGTCTCGGTGTAAGTAATCGGGAGTATCATCGCCCCGACTTCTGAAATCACAAGAAATATCCGTGCCGGCAGATCCAGTGTCCGCTTCTTCCCGGTCTCTTCTTCCACCAGTATCGCAATATACTGATAGAAAAAGAACAGAACTAACGCCATCGTACCGACAAACAGCCGGTGTAAAACATCGTTCAGAACAAGCGGTACCTGAGCAAGATGGTTTACCGTATAGATCGTCGCCGCATCGAACATCAGATGCACGATCACCACGATCAAAAGTACCGAAAATGTCTTATGTAACGCGGTCTGTCTCCGCCTCGCCGAGAAATAGATTCCTGCCACAAACGCCAGAATCAATATCAGCGCAATCTCCATTCGAATCATAGATTATTCTCCTTCGCATTTATGCTCATTTACAGGAAAGTCACCGGACACCGCCCGGTGACTTCACACGCATAAACATGTTTCCTGTATCGCACAATTAACTATTATTATTTTTACATATTATTATATCGGATACTAGGGGATTTTTATAGGGGAATGTGTCGATTTTATAGGTGAGTTTTTACTTCCCAATGCAAGGTTATATCCTTGTTCCGCACCTGCACCAAATAGTATAACTTTATCTATATTTGTTTTCCTTCCTCACTTTATATTCTCTATAAGACACAAAAACTCCCTGAAGTTGTTCAAAACCTCAGAGAGTTTTTGCTACTCAACATAGAAAACTATTTCATTCTTTCCCTGTGCAGCTTTTTTCTTATCTCAAATTATTCGTTTCCCTTGTTGTATCTCCTTCAACATTTTATTTGCTTCTGCATCTAATTCAGTAACGGACATTTTCCGATACTGTTCTGGAATTACAAATTCATCATTTTCCATTATCATAATCCATTACCTCCTACAGAATAAAAATCCCTAAAACAAAAACCGCAGCCATCCAAGCAGATACCGTACAACAAATACTCTACGGCGGCGTTTCGGTGTGAGTGCGATTGGCTCCACATGATATGGATTCGCATACTGTCCGTCAGCAAGCACCTGTCGTGCGCCCTGTTCATATTTCATCATGGCTGATTCCAACTGGGCGTTGATCTCCTTGCTTCGAATTACGAGCATCAGTTCTGTGTCCAGATAGACACTGCGCATATCCATATTGAACGAACCGATGATGGATATATCATCGTCGATCAAAATGCTCTTTCCATGATACGAATATCCTCCTTCATACTCCCAGATTGTAACACCGGTACTACTGATCCTGTCCCGGTTTTTCTGGTAATCTGCGGAACCAAACGGGTTGCCGTTATTCGCGACAGAGTTTGTCATAACCGTAAATTCCGGTACATTTGCGGCAACATCCGACCATGTGTCATACATCATGTCATTGCAGATGATGTACGGTGTGTGTATCTTTACACGCTTCTTCGCCTGCTTCATCAGGACGCCCATCTCATACCATGCTGTCGGCTCCTTCGCCCCGGTATGGATTGGATTCGAGATCAACATGATCTTGTCAGTTACAACCGTATCCTTCTCAAAGTCCGTGTCTGTGATTGTATCTTTTTGTGCATCGTAATAAGTGGCAAATGCCGTCTGCACATCTTCCTTCGCCTGCTTGACGGATTTCCGGTCGGCAAGTTTCTCTTTGTCATGGAAATATTTACAATCCTTCTGACTCCAGATCGTCTCAAAATAAACAAGCAACTGGTTCACGGAACTATCTGCCTGCGGATTCTCACAGACGACCAGCACATCTCGGTCGTAATTCTTATGTCCCGGGAATTCACCAAGGAAATAATTGTACGTGTTTCGTCCGCCAAGGATGTATGTTTTCCCATCTGCGATCAGATATTTGTCATGCATCCGCCCCATCATCTCCCAGGGTTTTAACGGATTCGCGCGGTTATACACCTTAATCTCGATATTCGGATGCGACGACATTGCATAGAAATATGCATTTCCTTCCATCGCCGTCCAGCTCTCGAATCCATCCACCAGGATACGGATGTGCACATTCCGCTCCGCTGCCCGAAGCAAAGCGCCCATCATGATCTGTCCGCTGTCATCATCGTGAAATGCGAACGTAGATAAGATGATTTCTTCCTTCGCCTGTTCAATCAGGCGGACACGCTGCAATAACGCATCCCCATTTTCTTCAATGATACATGCGCGTTCTTCAACTGTTGCATCTGTATAGATATCTTCGGGATGCAGGCTCTGCTTCGTCTCTTCCGAGAGCTCCGGCTGCTTCTTGTATGCAGCAAATATTCCAATCATTTCATATAGCAGAATGACCACGATTGCGCCAACGACGCAACCGATCACTCTAAGCACTCGATGTTTCCTCATTGATTATCTGTTTTTCGCCTTTGTCTTGATCTCTTCCTCAATCTTCGCAACAAATTCATCCAGACCAACAACAGTTGTATCTGCCTGACCATGCAATCTGTAAGATACGGTGTTATTTTCAACCTCGTTGAAGCCAAGAACCAGAAGATATGGAACCTTCTCCACCTGACCTTCACGCATACGGTAGCCAAGCTTCTCTGCTCTGTCGTCTAATTCTACACGGACATTCTTCGCATCCAGCGCATCCACAACCTTGTGTGCGTATGCCATCAGTTCTTCGTTGTCTGTCTTAACCGGCATAATCTTTACCTGAACCGGTGCTAACCATGTTGGAAGGTTACCCTTTGTCTCCTCCAGAATGTATGCCATGAAACGATCCAGCGAACCAAGGATTGCTCTGTGCAATACAACCGGTGTCTTCTTCTCGCCATCTTTGTCAATATAAGTAAGCTGAAACTTCGCAGGCAGACAGAAGTCAAGCTGACAGGTAGAAAGTGTATATTCATTTCCGACAGCCGGCTTTACATTTACATCAAGCTTCGGTCCGTAGAATGCTGCCTCGCCGATTTCCTCTGTATACTCGATGCCAAGGTCATTCAATACCTTACGAAGTGCATCCTCGGCTGTGTTCCACATCTCATCATCATCGTGGTATTTTACCTTGTTCTCCGGATCACGCAGAGACAGCACGCAACGATAATCTGTGATACCGAAATCCTTGTATGTGCTGAAGATCAGGTCTACAACCTTTGAGAACTCATCCTCGATCTGCTCCGGTGTCACGAACAAATGCGCATCGTTCTGACAGAAATGTCTGCCTCGCTCGATACCCTTCAAAGTACCACTCGCCTCGAAACGGAAGTCATGTGCGATCTCACCAATACGGATTGGGAGGTCTTTATAAGAATGCATACGGTTTGCATAAATCATCATATGATGTGGACAGTTCATTGGACGAAGAACGAAAGACTCACCCTCTACGTCCATGGCCGGGAACATGTTTTCCTTGTAGTGATCCCAGTGACCGGATGTCTTGTACAGATTCACCGTACCAACACATGGTGTCATAACGTGCAGGTAGCCAAGCTTACGCTCCTTATCCTTGATGTAGTTCTCCAGCTCCTGCCAGATCGTATACCCCTTCGGAAGGAACATCGGAAGTCCACGTCCAACGAGATCGTCTACCATGAACAGCTGCATATCCTTACCGATCTTTCTGTGGTCTCTCTCCTTTGCCTCTTCGAGAAGCTTCAGATGTGCCTCCAGCTCTTCTGCTGTTGGGAAGCAGACACCGTAAATTCTCTGCAATACCTTATTGTTGTTGTCGCCCTTCCAGTAAGCGCCTGAGTGACGGAGCAGCTTGAAGTTACGGCAGAGCTTTACATTGTCTACGTGAGGACCACGGCAGAGGTCTGTAAAGTCGCCCTGCTCATAGCAGGAAATTGTTCCATCTTCCAAATTGGAGATCAGATCCAACTTGTACTCATCATCCTTGAACATCTCCAGAGCCTCTTCCTTGGAAATCTCCTTACGGATGATCTTCTTGCCTGACTTTGCAACCTTCTTCATTTCCTTCTCGATGGCTGCGATATCCTCATCACGGATTACATCATCGCCAAGGTCTACATCATAGTAGAAGCCTTCTGCAACGACTGGTCCTACCCAGAACTTTGCCTGTGGGTACAGGTGCTTGATTGCCTGCGCCATCAGATGGGCACAGGAGTGGTTCAATGTTTTTAACTGCTCGTCTTCTTTGAAGTTTACCATTTCTTATTCTCCTTTTTCCATTATTGCGAAACAACCCTACTGTATGGGAGCCACATATGAATTGTATTCTACGCAGACACGCTCTCGCTCGGTTCAGCACGCAGTGGTACTAAATTCACGACAAACAAGTTTGCCGTTCATTAAGTACCAGCGTGCTTCAACGGTCTGCTTAAGAACTACAATTCATATGTGTCTCAATCTACTTTACGAAGTTGTTTCGCAAAATACCAAAAAGCACCCTTGAGATACAATGCCTTAACCTTGTACCTAAGGGTGCTTTCACACGGTTCCACCTTAGTGTTTCACTTCATTTGGCTTTAACGCATGCCTTACGGTGACGCTTCAACAACCGGTCATCCGGTCATCTTCTACGCACAGCTCGGGAATGGTTTTCATACATTTCTTCCATAAACGGCTTCCAGCTTATGTCGTTCTCTCTAGATGGTGCCCATGCACTACTCTTTCCGTCAACGCTTTTTCCTATATACATGGGTATTATACCACAGGATTTTTGTTTGACAACCCGATTTTTGAATAAATTTAGATTCTCCGGTTCATACTTTCGTAAGAATCTATTTTCAAAGGAGTACAATCATGTCAGAAATGTTTTGTTTTCAATGTCAGCAGACCGCAGGCAACAAAGCCTGTGTGACAACCGGTGTCTGCGGCAAACAGCCAGAAACCTCTAATCTGCAAGACGAGCTCGTATGCGAGCTGATCCAGCTGGCTGAGGCAGCTACGAAGGAGCAGAATTTCACGTCCGAATCCTGCCGTCTGATCATCGACGGACTTTTCACAACCTTGACCAATGTGAATTTTGATAACGATGCGATCCGGGATTTTATCCATCGTGTCATTGCGGAGCGGGAACGCATCGGTTCCACACCTGTTCCGGTTATCTCTCTGTGGGATGGTGCAAACGATATCGTATCGCTTCGCTCCACCCTGCTCTTCGGACTGAAGGGTATGTCCGCCTACGCGCATCACGCCCGCAACTTAAGCTATGAGAACGAGGACGTCAACCGATGGTTTTACAAGGGCTTATGCGAGGTCAATCGGGAACACACTGTGGAAGAATGGATTGCCCTGATCATGGAATTTGGGCAGGTTAATTTCAAATGTATGGAATTGCTTGACACAGCAAATACAAAATCCTTCGGCACTCCGGAACCGCGACGCGTACACACCGACATCCGGAAGGGACCATTTATCGTCGTGTCCGGTCATGACCTAAAAGATATGGCAGAACTGCTCGCACAGACAGAAGGAACCGGTATCAATGTCTACACACACTGCGAGATGCTTCCGGCACATGGCTATCCGGAGCTTGCGAAATATAAGCATCTTGCCGGGAATTTCGGAACCAGCTGGCAGAGTCAACAGACGGAATTCGAGAATATCCCTGCCCCTGTGCTTTTCACAACAAACTGTCTGATGCCGCCGCGTCCAAGCTACGCTGACCGCATTTACACGACATCCGTTGTCGGTTATGCCGGAATGAAGCACATCACCGGAGATAAAGACGGACACAAGAATTTCAGCGAATTGATTGCACACGCCAAACGCTTAGGCGGTTATGAGCACGACCACAGCATGAGCGGTATTAACGGCGGTCATATTGTAACGACCGGTTTTGCACATGGTGCAGTTTTATCCCACGCAGACAAAATCATAGCCGCCATCAAGAGCGGTGCGATCAAACACATCTTTCTTGTCGGCGGCTGTGACGGTGCCCATCCGGGACGAAATTATTATACGGAATTTGTAAAGCAGACACCAATGGATTCCCTCGTCCTGACACTCGCCTGCGGTAAATACCGTTTTAACGATATCGACCTTGGGGAGATCGACGGGATTCCACGTATCTTAGACATGGGGCAATGCAACGATTCTTACAGTGCCATCAAGGTTGCCCTCGCACTTGCAGATGCATTTTCGTGCAGCATCAACGAGCTTCCGCTTACCCTCGTCTTATCGTGGTACGAACAGAAGGCTGTCTGCATCCTGCTCACCCTGCTTTCCCTCGGTGTCAAAAAGATATACCTTGGCCCGACGCTCCCGGCATTCATGTCCGAGACCGTTGTCAAGTTCTTAGTTGATACCTACCAGCTCCAGCCACTTACGGCGCCGGAGCAGGATATGGATACGATTTTCGGCAGAGGTTAGATTGCCGGATTACTCTACCCCTTTTAATACTTCGATCATGTCAAGCTTCTTGATCCGCTTTGCGAACAGGAAGCTGACAAGAACGGAGATGATCAACACAAAGATACCGGATAAAATATAATCCATCGCCGGAACCTTCAGCATATAGTCGTAGTTTTCCCCGTTGCTGTTTATCATCGCATTTAATGTCAGATTTCCGAGCGGTGCGCCCAGCACGATTCCGATGAGTGACAGCCAGAAATTCTGTCCAGAAAGCATGCCTCGGATCTTCGCAGACTGCATACCAAGTACCTTCAGAGTTGCAAATTCCTTGATACGCTCATTAAATGACAACGAACCGGAATTGTACAGTACCGTTACAACCATCACGGCAGAAAACAGGATCATGGCGAAGATCATAATACTCATAACCTCCATGCCCTTCTCATATGCTTCCTTCATCTCGGTCTGGCTGTTCACACCGCTGACATAAGAAAGTGTCTTCTTACTCTCAGCATCCTTGTTGTCTGTCATAAGCAGTGTCGGTGTATAGGCTGCTCCGGTCTTCTCGAAATCTTCCTTCAAAAACGCGATTCCCTGTGTATCAGAGTTTCGATAGATCGCCCCAACTTTTGCTTCATACCATGTATTTTTGCTGTACAGATGCCAGTAAATCGTGTCGCCGACATGAATCTTCATTATCTCAGAAAGCTTGCGGCTGACACTGACAGTCCCCGGCTTGATCGATGTGATATGATTGTCAAGGTCGAGAATATTGTACAGTCCTTTCCCCTCGATCACGGTGATCGTCTGTTTCTTCTTCTCATCCGTCGTTGGATTCTGCACCTTGGATACTTCGATCTGGTCGATCATCACCAGTTCTCCACCAAGCTCCTCCTGCATCGCATTTACCTCGGAGAGCGATGCGTCGGCAGAAAGCTTCACCTGATATTCAGATATGGTTGATTTGCCAAACATCATATCTTCCATCTGCGGCACAAGCTCATTACAGCCTACACCATATAACATCAGAAGCATACCAACTGCAGTTCCGATGATCGACATGAAGGCACGCAGCTTTGAACGTGAGACATCGCGCAGATTGTACTGTGCCTGGAACGAAAGCTTGTTCCAGAACGGCAGCTTCTCGAACAGGCACCGTTTGCCCTGCTTCGGTGGTGCCGGGCGAAGTGCTTCTGCCGGACGGATCTTCAGAAGCTTCTTGCAGCTTAAGAAATCTGCCAGCACACATGCGGCTACGATTGCCACTCCGACAACCAGATAGATCGGGTGGAAGATCGAATGCAGCCCCGGTACAATATAATATTCCGCAAACAGGCTGATCAGCCACGGACATGACCAGAATACACCCAGAAGGATTCCGGCGATCACACCAAACAGGGAAATAAATAAGCTGAAGCTTAAATAATGGAACAGAATCTTTCCTTTCTTCATACCAAGGGCGTTCATCGTTCCGATCTCCGTCCGCTGCTTGTCAACCATACGCTTCATGGATGTTGCAATAACAAGAATTGCAATACCAACGAAGATAATCATAAAGGAATACGAAAATGTCTGGTGTTGGTCAAGCTCACTGTCAAGTCTTGCCAGTCCCGGTACTGATTTGCGGTCAATCATCGCTGAATATCTGTGATCGATTGCATCGGCGATCTCGTCCTCGTGTGCAAGTGCCTTTCCGTCGTTCGTCTTAATGACCATCTGTGTGTACGGCATCATCTTCGTAAGCTTCTCATCACTCATCTTCTCGACCATCGTCAAAAGCATATCCTGTGACAGATCATCCACACTCATACCGTATTCATCCAGCTTATCGAGCACTGCCTGATAGGTATCTGCGTGTTTCTTAATATCTGCCGCCGTAATCTTCTCCTGTTTGATCAGATGTGTTACATACCCCCGAACCGGAAATGCATCGTACGACATATATGCCATCGTGATGTTCTCCAGATAGGTATCTGCATCACCGTCCGCCTGCCGGAACTCATATTCCACAGACTCGACCAGACCACGGATCGTCTTCGTAAATGTCACCCCATTATATTCGATTGTAAATGCATCGCCGACATGCAGATCACGTTTCTTCGCAAATGCATTTGCTATCCATACACCGTCTGTATCATCCGGGTTAAAATCCTCACCCTCGATCAGATACGGTGTATTCACTTCATTTTCTTTCATTAAGAACAGATCGACCTGTGCGCCATCCTGCTTCGGTGCACTCGCTGTCACCTGCATCCGCAGCTGTGCCTGCTCCACAAAATCCAGATTTCTTACTGCTTTCAGATCGTCACTTGTAAAGCCTTCTCCGTACATCCAGATATCGGAGAGGTTACATGCATCGTGGTATTTACCTCGCGCTACATTCTGGGATACGACATGTCCCTCCATCGTGATGAACAACATCATGGCAATGGCAGCGAGCAAAAACACAGAAAAGAATGGTCCAAAGTTCGCTTTGAACTCACGCAGCATCTTTCGAAATAGCATTACCACTCCACCTCCTCAACTGCAAGCGGGTGTTCGTTTGTAATCACTTCACGGATCTTTCCGTTTTTCATGCGGATGACCTTATCTGCACACTGTGCGATATCCGCATTGTGCGTAACTAAGATGACAGTATTCTTTCCATCGCGGCTCTGCTTCTGCAAGAGCGATAACACGATCACACCCGTCTCAGAATCAAGTGCACCGGTCGGCTCATCGCCAAGGATGATACGTGGCTTCTTGGAAAGTGCACGCGCAATCGATACACGCTGCTGTTCGCCGCCGGATAACTGAGATGGAAATTTATCCTTATGATTGGCAAGTCCAACCGCTGCAAGCATCTCGTCCGGATCCGCAGCATCTTTCACAATGCTCTTTGTGAGCGCAACATTCTCCCGTACCGTCAGGCTTGGGATCAGATTATAAAACTGAAAGATAAATCCAATCTTGCGTGCACGGAAATCTGACAATTGCTTATCGTTCATCGCCGATACTTCCTCACCATCGATCAGAACCTTACCCGATGTCGGCAGATCCATGCCGCCAAGCATATTCAATACGGTTGACTTCCCGGCTCCGGACTGACCGAGGATGACAACAAACTCGCCTTCCTCAATCGTAAAACTCACATGGTTGTTGGCATACTGCAATGCCTCTCCTTCTCCATAAGTTTTTACGACATCCTGAAATTCAACAATGGTCTTTTTCCCTGTACCACTCATAAATTTATCCTCTATTTCTCTTTTATATAATGCAAAAAACCGGCAATAGTTAGTTTTTACTAACTATTGCCGATTATAGCACGTTCCCTTACATATGAAAAGCTATTCATATGATACTATTTATCATATTTTAATTTCTACTTGAAACATACCTTCTTCCACCTTCAAATGAAGCTTACCGCCATGCAGCTTCACGATCTCATGCACAATGGAAAGTCCCAGCCCATGTCCGCCTGTCCGTTTCCGGTTTTCCTCCTTGACATAAGGGTTCAAAAGCTTTCTTGCCGCCTCTGTCGTAAGCGTTCCCGTGTAAGTATTCCGGATCTGGTATATGCCATTTCCAATGTTGATCTCAATCTGTCCGTCTTCTTCTCCGTGCAGGATCGCATTTTGCAACAGATTATCGATCATCTGCCGGAGCATCGCCTCATTTCCGCGCATCTGCCCCTCGCCTGTCACGGAAATATGCTGTCCCTGTGCCTCCGCAAGCTCCTTATATTTTCCGATCAATGCATCCGTCTGTGCACGCATATCAACCTCTATCTTCCTGCCAACCCTGCCTGTCTGGCTAAGCTTTGAGAATCCAAGCGACTGCTCGATCATACGGTTCATGTCCGCGATATTCTTAAGCATCTCCTCCGCATAATATTCCCGCTTCTCCGTATGTACATTTTCTTTCAGATTTTCAGCCATACCGGATAATATCATCAGCGGACTCTTCAGATCATGCGCCATTGCATTCGTGAGATTCCGCTGATAATCTTCAAGCTCATACCTTGCCTTAAGCCGCACGTAGGTAAACCGCGACCATAGGAAACTGATAAGCAGGATTGCAAGGGACAAGCAGATTACAAGCTTCTGTACAAAGCCACGATTTGCCTGAAAGAAATCATAGTTATACGCGAACACAACCGTATATTCCGGATTTCCATTACTTTGATCACCGATTTCTATCACATTATATCGTGCATATGTCTTGGCGAAGTATCCCCGTTCCGCTGTCACACCGGCACCTTTTAACTGTTTGTCATCCTTGTAATCATCATACACATCGTATGCAAACTGCAGAAGCTCCGAAATCTCCGCCGACCGCATTCCAAGAACCGGGTACCAGCGTGTTCCTTCTCTCGTCCAGTAGTCATACGTTTCCTGTACTTTTTCCATGCCCTCTACATGCTCCGGTGTAAAATCATAGGTTTTCACCACTTTCCCTTGCTCTAAACAAGAAACGGTACTGAAATAAAACTGTCGTTTCTCTTCATCTACATAAAAATCTCCGAATTCCATTCGTTCTCCATTTTCAATGTTGCCATAGAGAAAATAGTCGTTATAATCCTGAAGAAATTCATCCGACAGCTCCTGTGCACATGTATAATAAGACTGATATAGATTCACTGTATGATCGTTCTCGTCTCCTACCGGTTCATACCGGTCACAGTACAGATAAAACCGTGGACTGCTGTCGGTTAGAAGCTCTCCATTTTCATTATAGATCGCCGCTGCCGCTGCAGATACGCCATACGCGCCCATCAATCTGCTCGGAATCATACGGTACATATACGCGCCCATCTGATCATCGAACTCTTTTCCGGACTTCATTCCCATCGCAGTCAGTTCTTCATACCGCCTCTCAATATAAGTCTGAATAATTTCCTGACTTTGATCCATCTCAAATTCCGCATTATCCTCCGTATCCTGCACCACGGTCCTAAAATACCATGCACCACCCATTCCAAGAATCAGAAGCACAAGGACAAACCGTTCCAGCCAAACCTGCCAGAACTTCTTCCGTTTCAGATACCAGTAGTTCTTCCGGCTTTGCCGCGCATCTCTTCGCTGCCCACGCTTCTGCCTGCGGATTGCGCGTCTTTTTCTATTTGCTTCAAAATCCGGTAAGATTGTAAACTTCATATGCATCCCTCCACCTTCTTATCTGCGCCTGTTTTGCCTGAACACACATCAGATAAAATACTAACTATAATTTTTCCGTTTTCACACATTGCTACGCATCCGATATTTTATACCCCCTGCCTACCACCGTCTGAATCCGTTTTCCTTCCTCGCCAAGCGCACTCCGCAGCTTCTTGATCTGGTTATCCACCACACGGTCGATACCCATGTAATCATATCCCCAAATGTGGTTTAACAGGGCGTCCCGCGACCAAACGATATTTTTATGCTCCATCAGGAATCGCAGGATCTCATACTGCTTGTTCTGTAGCTGTACTTCCCGTTCCTTCACAAATACCTGACAGCTCTGCTTGTCCATCCGGATCGCGCCACAGGTAATCGTCTCTTTCTGGTTCTCCTGTTTTGTCCGCCGGAGGATGGCAAGTATCTTCGCATACAGTGTCGCCAGCGAAAATGGTTTCACGATATAATCGTCGCAGCCAAGTCCGTAGCCCCAGAGTATATCCTCCTCGCTTCCCTTTGCGGTCAGGAATACGATTGGAACCATATCTTTTTTCCGTATCATCCGGCAAAGTGTAAATCCATCGATATCCGGAAGCATCACATCGAGCAGGATCAGGTCAAATGTCTGGCGTTCGAGTGCGCCCTCGCAGGCTCTTCCGTCCTCAGCAAGCGTCAGCCGCATCGTGTCTTTTCCTTTCTCGTCCATGTAATCTGCGATGACTTCCCGGATGGATTTGTCGTCCTCCACTAACAGAATCTGGTACATACTGTTCTCCCCTTTACTTCGTGGTGAAACTGGTTAGCATTCTATATATAGATTCAGATTGATTCATACGATATACAATGTATTGAAGCTAAGAAGTTCTATATGTTCTGATCTACATTTTGTAATATACGCCACCGCCGCACGGGAATCGCCCACTCGCTTTGCTCGTTGGCAGGTTGTCGGGCGCATCCTAAATAGGAATCTGCGATTCCTATGCGCCCTCCGCTCGCCATCCATGGCTCAGTGGCGGCTTGTTTGAACATCGTGTTCAAACATGGCTAATATAATTACAGAACATTAAGAACTTCTAAGCTCCATACATATCGTATATCTACATGAATGAATACTGAAATATATGATATGTCTTTAATAGTTGCATAATTGCTGTTTACTGTATCTTACAAAATACATATGTCTTCTGTATATACTATAACAAAAAAATGCACCAACATCCGAATTTTTCGAATGTTGATGCATTTACTATAATCTAATTAGACTATGACAACACCTTCGACAGGAATTCTTTGAGTCTCGGATTCTTTGGATTGCCGAAGAACTCTTCCGGTGTGCCGGATTCCAAGATCTGACCATCGTCGATAAAGAGAACTTTGTTTGCAACTTCCTTTGCAAATCCCATCTCATGGGTAACGATGATCATCGTCATGCCTTCCTTTGCAACTGCCTTCATCAAATCCAATACCTCGCCTACCATCTCCGGATCAAGCGCGGAGGTTGGCTCATCGAACAGGATCACATCCGGATTCATTGCAAGTGCACGCACGATTGCCACACGCTGCTTCTGTCCGCCGGAAAGTGTAGACGGATATACGTCTGCCTTGTCTAACAGTCCGATTCTCTTCAGCAGATCTTCTGCTTTTTCTTTCGCTTCCGCTACAATCTTTGCCTTGGTCGTTGTGATTTCGATTTTCTCCTGCTTCTCCTTGCGGAACAGGTTTGTAAGCGGAAGGAACCGGTTGTGGCGTTTCGCCTTCTTCAGATCCTGGCACTGTACATAGACCGGTGCAAGCATGATGTTCTGGATAACTGTCTTATTATTGTACAGATTAAAATGCTGGAACACCATTCCCATACGGCGGCGGTGAATATTGATATCAACCTTTGGATCTGCAATATCAACACCATTGAAGATGATCTGTCCGCCTGTTGGATCTTCCATACAGTTCAGGCAGCGCAAAAATGTACTCTTACCGGAGCCGGAAGGACCGATGACAACCATAATGTCGCCCTTGTCCACAGTGACGTTGATGCCTTTCAAGACTTCATTGTCACCAAAATGTTTTTCAAGATCAATGACTTCTATCACTCTTTCTCAGGCTCCTTTCCATCATTTTAATTCCAAAGCTGATCAGCAGGACAAGCACGATGTAGATGATTGCCATAACCAGATATGGAATCATGAACTCGTAGCTGTTGCTTCCGATGAAGTTGAATGCCACATACAGATCTGAAGCACCAACAAAGCTGACTACGGAAGTTTCCTTGATCAACGATATAAATTCATTTCCAAGTGTTGGCAGGATATTCTTGACTGCCTGTGGAATGACGATCTTGCGCATAGTTGTCGCAAAGCTCAAGCCCATCGCACGTCCACCTTCCATCTGCCCCGGATCTACGGAGAGGATACCGCTTCGCATGATCTCGGAGATGTATGCACCACTGTTTAAGCCAAATACCATAATAGATACCTGTACGCCTGTCATATGTGCATCCATCAGAGGCAGCAATACATAATAAAATACCAACAACTGTACAACCATAGGAGTTCCACGGAACAATCCGACGTAAAACCGGCAGATGGCATCTAAGACACGCGGCAGACGCTTATACTTCGGAATCACACGCACCATCGCGATCAAAGTACCGATCACAACACCGATGACGAGACCGATCACAGCGATAATCAGCGTATTCTTCAAGCCCTCTAATACTTTTACATACCCACGGTTATTGATGAATATTTCTATGAATTTGTCTATTTTAGTTCCTATATCTCCCATGAAATATCCTTTCGTTTCTCAAATTACTGCATCTTATTGATAGATGATGTAATGCTCTCAGCAGGAGCGGAATCGATGATTACGTAATTGATGTTTCCATTTAACAGATCCTGTACTGCAAGGGAACCATTCTTGTAACCCTTAGACTCCATCTTCAGTCCTGGGAATCCCCAGTCGTCATCACCTTCACAGTAGAACTGACCGGTTGTACCGTTCTGGAAACCGATCTTTAAGTCAGACCCCTTTGCCTCAAGAATCTTGTTTACATCGTCGGCTGTCTTGCAGGCATCGAACTCTGTATCTGTAGACAATGTGATAAGCTTCTGTGATGCGCTGTAATATGGATCAGAGAATGCTACATACTCTTCACGGTCCGGCTTGATTGTAAGACCTGCCATGGCAACATCACACTTGTGCTGGCCAACAGAGAGACATACGGCATCGAAATCCATGTTCTGGATTACAAGCTCCTTACCAAGCTTATCTGCAAGTGCCTTTGCAATCTCCATATCAATACCAACATAGTTCTCACCATCCATATACTCAAATGGCTCAAATGCAGCGTTTGTTGCTACTACCAACTGATCCTTGCTCTCGTCATAAGCTGCTGACTTCACAGGAACCGGAGTACCATCACCAAAATAACGGTTGCAGATCTCGTCAAATGTTCCATCAGACTTCATGTCTTTAACGAACTGATTTACTTCCTTTAATAAATCCGGCTGATCCTTATCTACACCGAATGCATACTGCTCATCGGTCAGATCTACCTCGATAACCTTGGCTGTCTTCTTTGCAGAATCGCTCTTTCCGCCACATCCTGTCAGTGCTGCCATGCACATAACTGCAGACAATGTAATTGCTACTAACTTCTTAAGTTTCATAATATTTTACTTCCTTTCTTCACATTTACGATTTAATATAGCATCCTGCGACAAAAAATGCAACGAAAGACGCGTTTTTTTTGCAATACAATACATTTTTATGTATAAAAAGCTTATTTTTTTATAATTTTATGCATAACTGGCATTGACCTTACAATTGTTGTAAGGTTTAATATAGGATGCGGGGTTGAAAAAGACTTCGTAGGAGGCTTTATTTACTATGGAAAAAAATCTGACAACCGGAAGCGTATTCAAGACGATTTTATATTTTGCGCTTCCATATCTTTTTTCTTATTTTTTACAGACATTATATGGTATGGCGGATCTGTTCATTATCGGACAGTTTAACGGAACCGAAAGTACGACCGCCGTTGCAAACGGCAGTCAGGTCATGCACATGCTGACCGTCATGATCGTCGGTCTGGCAATGGGATCCACTGTCATAATCGGGCGTGCCGTCGGTGCCAGGCATAAGGATGAAATTGCAAAAACAGTCGGAAACTCCGTAACCTTATTCATGGGACTTTCCATCGTATTGACGATTGTTCTGTTGCTGCTTGTAAGACCGATCGTGTTACTGATTCAGACACCGGTCGAAGCAATCGAGGGTTCGATCCGGTACCTGACGATCTGCTTTATCGGAATTCCGTTTATTACAGCTTATAATATCATCGCTTCCATCTGCCGTGGTATGGGTGACTCGAAAAGTCCGATGTATTTTATCGCGATTGCCTGCGCAGCAAATATCGCGCTCGACTATGTATTTATGGGAGTTCTCCATCTGGGTGCCGCCGGAGCCGCACTTGGCACGACACTCGCCCAGACGTTAAGTGTTATTATCTCATTGCTCATGACAAAGAAACAGAAGCTTGGCATCAAACTTTGCAAACAGGATTTCATCCCAAGTCGTGCTGTGCTCGGCGAGATCTTAAAGATCGGTATTCCGGTTGCGATTCAGGATGGCTGTATCCAGATTGCATTTATCATTATCACAGTTATCGCAAACAGCCGTGGCTTAAATGATGCTGCCGCCGTCGGTATCGTCGAAAAAGTGATCAGCGCACTCTTCATCGTGCCATCTTCGATGCTTGCAACCGTCTCTGCACTTGCCGCACAAAATATCGGTGCCGGCAAGCATGACCGTGCATCGAAGACGCTGAAATATGCCATTCTGATTACATTTACCTATGGGATAATCGTTGCAATCATCGGGGAACTGATTACCGCAGGTATCGTCGGCATCTTCACGAAGGACGCCGCGGTTGTCGTGCTTGGTTCACAATACCTGCGTGGCTATATCGTCGACTGTGCATTAGCCGGTATCCATTTCTGCTTCAGCGGATACTTCTGTGCATACGGCAAATCCTACATCGGATTCATCCACAATATGATTGCGATCATCTGTCTGCGTGTACCGGGTTCGTATCTGGCCTCGAAGTTCTTCGCAGATACATTGTTCCCGATGGGGCTTGCGGCGCCTGCCGGATCCATGCTTTCGGTTATTATCTGCGTGGGTGCATTTGTATGGATGAAGAAACACGGGCGCCTTGGAGACAGTCAGATACAAGATGCATCCTAGTACATATACAGTCCCGCAGAGACATGCTGCGTTTCGATTAACGATTGTCAAATGCACCGCATAATGCGTGCATTTTCCTCGTTGCCATAAAAAATCCGGAGAATTCATTTGCATGAACGCTCCGGATTTTTGTTTTAAGATTTTTATTTTAATTAGAAGCTCATCTTCACATCCTGACGCTTTGCTTCCTCTGCCTCGAAGAATGGTTTCTTTACCGCATGCATGTTGTTTGCTACGATGCTGCTCGGAAATACAACAAGCTTCGTATTGTACGTGTTGACATTCGCATTGTACAATCTGCGGGCTGCCTGCAAATGCTCTTCCACATCTGCAATCGTCTTCTGCAACTCCATGAAGTTGTTGCTGGATTTTAACTCCGGATAATTCTCTGCGAGAATGTTGATATCCTTTGTAAGCTGTTCCATCTTCTGATTGGCTGCATTCTTCTCTGCCATCGTCATGCCGCTTCGAAGCTTGACAAGCTCGGTCAGAACTGTCTTCTCATGTGCCTGATATCCCTTTACGACATCGAGCATCTTCGTAAGCACATCGTAACGCTTCGTGAGTGCCACATCGATTCCGGACTCTGCTTCCTCCACCTTAAGCTGTGACCGCTTGATTCCATTCGATGTTGATATGTACCAGATCACGATACAGACCAAAAGTACAATAATCACTGTAATAATCGCTTCCATAATTTGTTCTCCTCTCTTTTTCATAGAAATTATATTACTTGATTATAAAAATGCTACTGTGCATCTCCAATCCGCAACCGGTGTACGATATCCATAATCACAGCACAATCATTTTTAATCTTATTGATTTCATCCACATAGACGAATGGCTTCTTGATATCACCATCAAATGCATTTCCAGTTGTATTGACTGCCACATATAGCTTGTTACCCAGATACCGCAGGGCTACATTTCCTGCACGCCGGTACAGGTCTGTCACACATTCCATCGTCTGTGGAGTAAGCACATAAAACGCATCGACCGGATAGGCTGCCATCACCTTGAACTCCCGGTTGAACGCTTCGCTCTCCAGCTTCACATTCTCGTGATGAAATCCATTCAGATTTCCATAATACTGGAAATTTTTCGACCGGATACCAACAGAACGTATATCGGATTTCTGCAAATCAAACACGAATACCCGTCCTTTGAAATACGTCGTTGTATGCCGGTTCTTTCCGCTTCCCGTCACATTCTTGATCGTGACATCCGCCTGATCAAAGGAGACACCTTCATATGCTCCGTGGATCAGATCTTCGGAATCAAAACGATTTCCAAGCTTCAACAGTCCCATCTGCTCGACATTCTGTCTCGTAAATCCGCACTCCCAGTTCACCTGAACATCCGAGAATGTCTTGTTCAATATTGAAACAACAAATGCATTCTTGTAGATCATCTGATATTCCTTGTTGATCTTTGACATCCTGCCGGATGCATAAATGGTTCCAACGGGTACCGCAAACATCAATACCGCAACTACTGTGCCCGCCATCGCCCCCATTCCCGGTGCCCCTATATAGGCTATCACCAGCAATACAACTGGAGCTGCGAATAAATACATCGCCTGTCTGTACTTCTTATGCAAACCATCGAGCTGATTCACAATCTGCATCGTATCCACGCGTTCACCCCCTCTGTCAAGTTAAATTGAGTGTATCATGAATCTACAAAAATAGCTATATATTTTACAATTTTTAACTGATTCGACTTTCCTCATCCTCCACTGTCACGAAAATCGGCTCGTGGTGCGTCGCCGGAAGCAACACATGTAACAGATCGTCCATCTTCAGGCGCAGACTGCTTGTATTGATACATGGATGACAGCCTACATATTCATCCTGCACCAGATCCTTATCCATCAGAAGCTGTACATGATTTTCCGTATCATTCATCAGCCCAAGCACACTCACGGAGCCCGGCGTGATATCCAGGTATTCTTCCATATAAGCATCCTTCGCGAAGGAAAGTCTCGCCACGCCTAACTGCTTCGAGATATCCTTCGTCTTGAACTTCTTATGTCCCGGCAGCATCAGCAGATAAAAGTTCGTCTCCTGGCGATTGCACAGGAACAGGTTCTTGCAGATTGTCGCCTCCAACGCCTTGTCAATCTCCTCGCAAACCTCCATCGTCATCGCTGCTTCGTGGTCGATCCGCTCATACCATACATGGTTTGCATCCAAAAAATCATAGGTTCGTATTTCCTTTGCCAGCCTGCCTGTCTCATCGGCCGGTCTGCCTGTTTGTCGTGTCATGTTCGTATCTCTTTTCTATTATTTGTAGTAAAAAACTTGCTTTCAGTATAGACATTTATTCAAAAATCGTCAATCTGGATTCCAACATTTCCAATCATTTACGCTATAAAAAAGCACCCGCAAATGCGGATGCTTTGAAACACCATTTCTCCCGTAACTGTTATATATAAATGATTTTTATTTGCTCTTTATCATCGCCACGACTGCCCAAGCCGCATTGATCAGGCACCAGCCTGCCCAGATTGCAAGATCTGAGAAGCTTCCGAAACCGGTAAAGCCAACCAGTGCCGCCAGACCAAACAGCACGATCAAGGCGATGTTTCCGCCCTTCTTCTCCGAATTTCTCGTTGCCACGGATACGATACCTCCCGCAAGCATCAGAATCGCTACGAATACACCTGCCGAGCCGGACGTCTCCCCATTTGCCTCCAGTGAGTTTGCAACGCCTGCCGCGCATGACTGAAATGTCACGATTACAAATAAAATTATAGACAAAATGCCCGATACCAACTTCCATGTTTTCATGTTTCTCTTCCTCCTCAATATGTAGATTTCTTGTCAGTATGATGTTTCTTTTCTTTGGCACCTCCTGTTTGCAATTATCTCATATTAAGAAGCGTTCCGTTGCCCCCGCAGCAGTGGCAAAATTATCCTTTAATCCTGCACTCCGCTTGTCCGAAGCGGCTGCAAGCCTTTTTGATTAAGCAGATCATTTACGTCCAGGATGCTTCCCGGCCGCTCATTGAACGCGATCATCAGGAGTGCATCTCTTGGGACCTTCGAATATAATTCCGGCATCTCGTATTTTTTAAGTGCACGCTGCGTCTCCGCCAGACTGAATTTCGCCGCATAGCAGATCCGCAGGATCACATCCCTCTGCCGCGTACGCTTCTCCCCGGACAGCAGCTTATAGCCATACCGCTCCGGAATATCTGCCTGCAGGAACACATACTGCTGGGTAAGCTTCTTTTCCTGTAGCAGGTTCTTCACATAGATAGAAAATGCTTCCGAATTATCGCTTACACTTTCTTTATTCTCCGCGCAATATTTCTCAAAGTCCGAAAGATGTGTCTTTCCTAAGACTTCATTTAATTCCTTTGTATTTTTCTCCTTCATTTCATCCTCCAATCTGTTATAATAAATCCATCAGACTACCGATTACCAAAGCTGCACTAACCAGCACGGATAATTGATTGACGAAGTATAATCAATATCCCTGCTCTATAGAAAGGATATACGCATATGGATCTCGATCAGCGTCTCGCTATTTCGTATTATAAACCAATAGCCGCCATAAATGAACCGCATCATGTATACTTAGTTCAGCACCAGGAGACAAAAAAGATTGCCATCAAAAAAGTGCTTGATGTCTATAACCTCGCCGTCTATGCCGAGTTATACCGCAATCCTGTCGCAGGTACACCGCGGATCATAAACTATTACGAAGAGGCGGGACAGCTTACTGTCATCGAAGAATATATCTCCGGAACATCCCTGCAGGATAAGATCCGCCACGCAGATATATCGCCGAACGAGATGCTTCAATATATGCTTGACCTGTGCGCAATCCTCGAACAGTTACATCAGCATAATCCGGCTATCATCCACCGGGATGTGAAACCATCGAATGTTATCATCACCAGTTATAACCGAGCCGTGCTGCTCGACTTCAACGCTGCCAAATACCATACAGCTGCAAAAGATTCTGATACAATCCTGCTTGGTACACAGGGCTATGCCGCCCCGGAACAATACGGATTTGGACAATCCTCCCCGCAGACAGATATTTATTCTATGGGGATTCTTCTGAAGGAAATGGCAGAAGCATCGCATTGCCAGAATCCATATATTGATGCTGTTACTGCCAAATGTACACAGATGAACCCGGCGGAACGGTATCAAAGCATCGGGGAATTACGTCAGGCGTTGTTAGCAAATGGGGGAATCTTTCCTTATACCCACGCTGGTCAAGCCTTCACCGGAGATTTATCCGGTTCATCTTCCAATCGTTCAAATGCTCAAACACAGAACGATCCCGGTACTTCCACAAAACGTATACAGTTTGCCCCTCCCGGTTTCCATTCCAAAACACCTTGGAAGATGGCGGTTGCACTGCTTACCTATATATTTCTGGCATGGTTTTGCTTATCCATGAAAGTAAACAATACCTTCGGAGCGGCACTGTGGGTGGAACGTGTATTTGCACTCGTTATGATGCTTTTTATCGTAGCTTCGATCTTCGACTATCTCCATGTACGACAGCTTATGCCTCTGTGCCAACACGAAAAAAAATCGCTGCGCATATTGGGTGTGGTTGTGTTAGACATCCTCGTTGTATTCGGATTGATCGTCGTCATGGCGATCGTGCAATCGTTTTGTCCGAATTCATAACTTGTCGGATATAGAATATCATGTTTTGAACATAAAAAATGCCACCGTGAAGGTGGTATTTTCATTTCGTCTTTATTATTTATTTGTCTTTTTCGTCATAAAAATATCTTAAAAATGAAGTTCAGTCAGGAATTTCGCATGTTCAGTCAATAATCCCCCTTTTTTATAATATCTATTGTATACTACATCCAGATTTCAAAGGCACAAAAAATCACACATCCCACGAAATCAAAAAGGCCGAAACTGCCGCTTATTCTCCCTTCTTCTCCAAGGTCAAATGCGGGTTCCCGCTCTGCTTGTTCCCCAGGCTTCACCGCGTGCAGTTTCGGAATTAACAATTTCTATTTTGTTTCTTTCTTCTGAATGACATTTCTGAGTTTTCATAATACATTGCCACCGGCTCCGGATGAGAACCGGCGGCAATTCTTTTTACCATATAGAAAATGTATTTCAAACACTACTCCATATTCAAATACGTTTTTATTTCACCAATAATCTCTTTTGCAATAGTAACTTGATTTACTGTATCTAATTTGCTGGCAATGTAGAAATCATCATAATCACTTTTATGACGAATAATTTCTAACTTGGATATTTTTCTTCCCATATCTCTCGAAAAAACATCTTTATTTACATAATTCTTATTAAAATAGGCAATCACATCCTTGTGCTTTTTGAACGCAACTGGTTCCATAGATAATACTGCATCAATTGCATGAAATACTGCATAATATGCTCTATTATTTGCAGCTCTATATTTATCTGCTCCCAATAAAATGTCTGCTGATTCCAAATCATCAATAGCCTGTGCCAATTTATTCCGTGCTATATCTTCAAAACTTCCTGTATCTTTTTCCATTAAAGTATGACCCCCTCCTGATCCACATTCTTGTAAAACATATATGCGTTTTTCCAATATTCAAACTGGTCTATATTTTTTACAATTGGCATAATTTCTGTTCCATATTTACAATTAAAATCATAGGTTAGATCATCCACCTTATTTTCATATTCAACCAAGCTATCATCCAAGTCATTCACAAGAATCATAATGTCTATATCCGAATCCTGACGAAAATCTCCACGAGCATATGATCCATACAAAATTATTTTTACCAAATGCTCTCGTCCTAGTTTATCAATCTCTTCTTTATATAACTCTAATAAATCCTTAATCTTGTTCGGCATATACTCACCCCCATTCTTATTTTTAGTATATCCATTTATTTTCTAATCGTCAATCTGTATTATAACATTCTTAATAGCACTTTTTGACTCAAAATCCCCCTTCTCTCCTAAATTCATTTTTGTTATTATGCTGTCTTTTTTATCATATAAATATCTTAAAAATGAAGTTCAGTCAGGAATTTCGCATGTTCAGTCAATAATCCCCCTTTTTTATAATATCTATTGTATACTACATCCAGATTTCAACGGCACCAACACACACATCCCACGAAATCAAAAAAGGCCGAAACTGCCGTGTATTCTTCCCTCTTCTCTAAGGTCAAATGCGGGTTCCCGCTCCGCTTGTTCCCCAAGCTTCGCCGCGTGCAGTTTCGGAATTAACAACTTCTATTTAATGTCTTTCATCTATGTTATATTTCTGAATTTTCACAATACATTGCCGCCGACTCCGAATAGGAATCGACGGCAATTCTTTTTACCACACGGAAAATACAATTCCTGCAAGCGGCGACAACACAATCATAATCATGGAAAATGTAAAAGATTCCATTGATATCAGCGTTGCCCGCTGCTCAGACGGAAACATTTCCTGTAAGATTGCATCTGTGCGAACCTGCAATGCATCATCACTGCATGCCGCTACAAATCCGCCCAGCGTCATAAGTACCGCGACGCCTGTATGTTCAATCAAAACGCCACATAAAACGAGCACAGACGTTATCACAAACACCCAGCGATACCGTAACTTCTTACACTGCAAGATCAGCTTGGCTCCAAGGATTCCTCCCATCTCCATAATGAACAAGGCTATTCCAATTGCTGAATCCGGCATACCCGTCTGCGGCAGCTTCGCCTGTAAGAAAAACAGCAATACAATATCAACCGCACCGACAAAGGAATTACATGTCATCAGAAACACTGCCCGCTTCGACTCTTTCAGAAAACGCAGACTCTCCACGAAACAACCTCTGAGTTCCTTCCATACCGACTGCAACACCGCCTGTTTCCGCTCCGCGCCTGTGTGATTCAAATGAATCTCGCGAAGTGACAACAGCACGCCAATCTGAATACCGGTCACCAAAATATCCGACGCATACGCAATCTTATATCCAACAAATAGTGCAAAACCTGCACACAATGTAGAAATGCCATTGCAGAGCCGATACAAAATCAACTGATTGGATGCGTAACGCTCATACCGTACCTCCTCACCAACTAATTTCAGCGAATCATATGCAAGCGCATCCCCAGATCCCGAGGAAAAATTATAGCTAACTGCAAAACACGCGATTGCCACACACACCATCGTCAGATTCTTTGAGCAAATCATGCAGATGCTTCCGATCACACGCATAATACTGCTCACCACCAGCATCTGCTTTCGTCCAAATACATCTGCAAAAACGCCCGATGGTATCTCAAACGTCAAACTGAAAATATGAAACACCGTTTCTGCAATTCCGATTTTGATCAGACTGTATCCTCTCGCTGCAAGAATTGCGACCCACGCGCCCGTCAGCGACAGATTGCCTAAGATGGACGCCATGTACAACTTCGAAATTTGTTTTTTAATTTTAAACATAAAAAATCTCCTTAACTTATATTTTATCGTTAAGGAGATAATGTACCTTGATTTACATAGAATGGTTCTGATGAATCAGACTTTATTCCTGAAAAAAGGCGCACTATCCCCGTTAGGAGCGAAAATGTAACCTTTTTTCAATTGCAATGTTGTCATCTTCCAGAACATTGATTTCTTCCTTTTCACTGTATTAATCTCATTCTATGTTACATAATAAATTTCGTCAAGAAATTTTTACACCATTTCATCTATAAGCGTGATTGCTTCCTGAATCATCTTATCACAATGTTCCTTCTTGTTGCCACCCTTCGCCGCATTTGCGCGAAGCAGATCCACACAGTTCACCATTCCATCATGATTCTCCGCAATCTTCCTGCGAAACTCATTTACCTTTGCCGGATTCTCAACGCCCTTGGCACCAAGCACCATCAAACCACCTGTGATTGCGCCACAGATACCGCCGCATTTCATACCACCACCGAAATTACAGCCAAGCCCTGCTGCCATTTCTTCTGAAATTCCCATATCCTCAGCATAACAACGCATAATCGTCTGGGAACAGTTGCTTACCATTGGAGTTTCGTTTCGAAGCTCCATTGCTTTTTCTATATGTTTATTCATAACGATTCTCCTTTAGATGCTTCTTGTATCATCAGATAATTTGTTTAAATGAACATTTCTTGTATATGTAGTTTTACTGTCTACTTTCTCTGCCAATACTTATCCAATACTTTAAGTATATTACTACAATGTCTTTTATGATAGTCCATTCTCAACATAAACTCATCTACATTTTCTATCATTTTTTTTCTTTTAAACTCAGCAACCTTACTTACTTTTTCCTTATCTTTAACTGAATTCCCCAAATAAACATCCTCGACATCCTTATGAAAAAAAACGAACTCATAACCATGTTTTTTACAATAGATTTCTATATCATCATATAATTTCTTTGTGTCATAAGAAGTATCATAATCATCAACATCAATAAAATAAATAACAGTTGTCTCACCTATAAATGTTTTAATATTTTTATTTATCTCTCTTACTTTATCTTTCGCATTGTATTTCGTTTTTGATCCTAAATATATTGCTCTATATCTAATCTTTCTATCCACTTTATAAAATCTTTTCAATGTCTCCTCAATATACTGATAATCAGTTCTAGCCTTATTATTGGATTCCACGCAAAATAATATTTGCCTACTCATCAGTACCTCCTAATATTCCAAGAAAATCCGATGCATCAACATTGAATGGCGAATCCTCAATAAAACCATTCTTATATGCATTCTCAGGACTCAAATTACCGTTATTAGCCCAAGTATGAACTGTGTTAACACTGGAAATAAATGTTATAGCATTTTTATTCTTCTTCAACACAGACATTGGAGAGAGATTGTGAGAAGTGAAGCAAAGCTGCCCCTTTCCATATAATATAAAATATTCAATTATTTTATCTAGATATACATCATTTATATTAGAGTCCAATTCATCGATAAATGTGATCATTCCCATACATGCATCTTCAAGATAATAAAATAAATCCATCATTTTTTTTATTCCACGACTTTCAAACTCTTGATCCAAAGTATAATTTTCATATATCATTTTCAGATTGCATTTATAAAATTGATCAAAATCTTTTTTATCTACTTCAATATTTACGAGCTCTGGTTTAAATATCTGAATAAACATACTAAGTTTTGCGATTTGTTCTTCATATGAACTATATAAATTTTTAGGCACCAAAATATCTCTTCCAGAAGCTTCAAGTATTTCCCTCTTTAGTTGATTAAATGTTTCCTTTGTAAAAGAATCTTTTTTATTTTCTTCTATACTTTGTATTTTTTGATATAACCGATTATTTGTATGAATATCTGCATTGTCAATGCAAACATTTAATGAAATTGCAAATGCGAACAATTCTATTACAGTTACAAAATCATTATTTAAATCTTTATCATGCGGAAAATCATTCATCATTGTAAGTATACTAGAAGCAAATGACTGTTTATCTAATAAATTCAAAGTTTTTTCTTTTACAAATTCGTACACCTTATCATTTCCAAACTTCTCTAATGCCCCATCTTTTGACTCAAACACACATAAATATGAATTTTTTGAATAATTTCCGTTTTTGCGACTTAATCTTTCTTCTGTTATATAAATTCTGCCATCATCTTTTATTTCAAAAGAGATATAATAATCCAAAATTTCTCTATCTTCATCTATATCTACGTATATTTCACATTCAATATATCCATTCCTTGTCTTTTTATTTATAATTTCAACTAGTGATTTTTGTGTCTCATGGTCAGATAAATAATTTTTATCAATCAATAAATTTCTAAGAAGTTTAACTGCAGTAATTATTGCCGTTTTTCCAGATCCATTTTCCCCATAAATTGCTTTAATCTTATATTTTTCGGGATTAAAATCCCTTTTAATTGTCTTCTTATAAAAATCTAAATGAATTGGATTTGCAA
>OHQO01000032.1_pt1 | contig 131138 bp, 117 predicted proteins | sample 1578051 | NCBI WGS metagenome assembly OHQO01 (sample SAMEA3879592, study PRJEB24766) | human gut metagenome | biome: human-associated habitat; feature: feces | place: USA | collected 1985/1987 | reverse complement strand
AAAGACAGACACATTATAATATTCGCACGCGCGTAAACAAAAACGGAAAAAGAAACTAAAGAAAGGGAAGGCGCGAGTCCGGAGAGGCAACCAAACACCATAAGCCAGGACAGGGAAGGGAAGACAGCTACGGAAAACACAGGACGATGTACGCAGCACACACAACTGAGTTAGCAAAAACAGATGCCAATGCTACCACTCTTGAAAAACTTTAGGAAGAAAAAAGCAGCATAGACACACCGGTATTCACCCCGCACTAAAAGAAACACACTTCGTGGTAGCATGTGATGTAACCAACCCTTTCTACGGTCCTGACGGAGCGGCATATATCTTTGCACAACAAAAAAGGAACCGATCCTAAAATGGTGCAAAGGCTGGATGAAGGCATGCAATCATTAGCCGAAGTTATAAAGAAAACGACAGGAAAAGATATCACGAACTACCCCGGTGCAGGTCAGCCGGAGGCATGGGTGGCGGACTGCTGGCTTTTTTTAACGCAGAGCTAAAACCAGGAACAGAATTATTATTGAAAGTATCGACTTCTCCGAGAAAATAAAAGGAGCAGACCTCATTATTACAGGCGAGAGAAAAGCAGACCGGCAGACAGCTATGGGAAAAGTACCATACGGGATACTAAAGGAAGCACAAAAAGAACATATCCCCGTTATTGTACTGGCAGGCAGTATAGAAAACCTGCCGGAATTAAACAAAGCGGGATTCAAAGGTATATTCTCTATAGCCCCCGGCCCCATTACTTTGGAGAAGGCAATGAAACCGGAGTTTGCTAAAGAAAATATCACCCGGCTGGTTTCCCAACTCTATTCAGTTATAACTAGCTTCGGCTAATTTGCAAACCCTTGTCGGACAAAGTCATATCAACAAAACGGGCACAACTGTTGGGTGGGTTCTGAGTAAGAATACTTCGAATACGTATAGCTGCCTCAGGATCTTTAGCCACCATATAAAGATAGCCGCCTCCCCCCGCACCTGGCAATTTATATCCCAAACAATAATCATCAATCCGGCGAATGATAGCCTCAACCGCCTCAGGATTAGTGCCGGGATCTAACGCTTGGTTCAGCTTCCAGCTTTTACCAACCAAACGTCCCATTTCATCGAAATTTCCACGCTGAATGGCTTCGTACAAGTCAAGAGCATGCCCTTTCATACCGCCAAGTATAGACAAATGCTCTGTGGAGTTAAGGAACATGCTGCGCACGATTTCAGCTAAAATTCCTTTAGCTGTACGGGTAATTCCCGTGTAATAAAGCAAATGACACTTCTGATATTCGCCACCTGTAAACAAATAATCGGGCAACCAGCGCACTAATGGACTCTGATCCATACCTGCATGGGTCTGCAATAATTTCACACCACGAAGCACACCTCCGTATTGATCTTGCCACCCCCCGCCGGTAGTCAGCAGCTGTTCCAGAATAAGCGTACGGTTACATATCTCGTTCTTATCCCAGTTCAGCCCGCAAAAATCAGAGATTGCCCCCAGCACAGTCGATGCAAGAATAGAACTTGTACCCAGACCGGAGCCCGCAGGAATCGCAGAAAGCAGAGTAATTTCCATTCCGGAACCAAACGCCTTCAACTGCTCTTCCAGTGAAACATACGATTCGGTGGAAAAGCCCGGCTGGAAACCTGCCAGCACCAATGCCGCTTTAGGTATAGAGAATGGGGAGCCCACTTGCATGAAACCCCTTACCTCCCCATAAGTTGTAACCACTTCCATAGCGCCTAAGTCTATAGAACGAAGGATTATTTTATATTCCCGACAAGGTTTCACGTAAACTTGTAAAGGAGGCTGCCCGTTCAACTCAATAGCAATATTCACCACATTCCCCCCTTCATTCAAGCAATAAGGTGGAGTATCCGTCCACCCGCCGGCCAGATCAATACGGACCGGACTGCGCCCCCAGACAATCTGATCAGAGTACACTGACAAATGCGGTTGCTGCCTCTTGGCTAAAGCCGAAGCAGTAAGTCCGTCGCGCATCAAACGAAAAGCCTCATTTTCATATTCCCGATAAGCCAGCCCCTTAAGCTGCTGCACCCGGGCACGGAACATATTGTCACTGATACGTGTCATCAACGGAGCCGATTCTGATAAAGGCTCAGGCAACGACAGGTCATACCGGGCAAATTCTCCGGCAGCATTCTCCAAATTGAGCTGATAAAAGACACTTCGTTCATAATTGTGCGCCAATGCCGGCCAATTCTTTATCCGGAAAGCTTCACGCTGTTCTGCCAGACGGTAAAGATTAGAATAAGCGGATATATCATCAGCAGACAATTTACGACAGCGTTGCCATATTTCTTTTCCTTGCTGTAATACCGGTTCAGAAACCATCCAGCGCATAACTGCTCCCAATTCCTCTACAGATGAGCAAACCGGAAACAAACGCGCGGCCTGCAAGTCGTGACCGTTTTCTATTTCTTCCACCGAAATGCCGCGCACAGCACACCACTCACCTACAGACATTCCTTGATAATATGTTTCTTCCTTGGCCAAAGATCCCTTGAAAGTATCATTGAAGCCGTATGGACGCGCTACATAGCCCGATTCTCCAAAAGGAACCACATCAATACACACACCAGACGGAACCTCCAAGTTCCAATTATTAACGGGAACACCTGTTATGATAGTCTGGTGATGGATATTCCATCCTGCTCCTACACAACTGTTCTCTATCCATATTTCCGAATTTTGTGAGGTAAGTTGATAACCTACCTCAGCATTCTGAACAAACATGGCCGGATGCGGTTTTACCTTCTTGTGCATAATCTCCCGCTGGTCGTTTACCAGATTTTGTACAGCCAATGTAGAAGAAATAAGTTCACGACTGGTTCCGTAATGATAAAACTCCCCTCCAGGCAACGGCAGAATAGCCACACTCAGCTTGTTAAGCTCATCGTCCATCATACGCGGATGCTCTCCCAATGTAAGTCCGAAATCAGAATACATGTCATAATAAGAGAGTTTTCCTTCCTTATAAGATCGTTTTACCAACAGACTAACCGCACGGTCACTTAACAGCCAAATTCCGATATCCATCAGAAAAAGATGGGTTTGCATTAATTTCCCCAATTCCTCCACCGAAGGTTTTTGAAGCATGAAATCAAGCTTATCGGGAGTGACTCGTGAAGAAACAAAAACACCATGGTTCTTTGCCAGATTAGGATCTACCCATAAACCGTAACACACCACATCCGCATCAGGAATAGTCTGAAGCGGTTGGCCCGCACGGATATAAACATCCCCACTTGCAATCAATGTATGAAGAGAAGACGGAGCTTTCTCCATGATTTGTTCATATAAAGGGAGCTGGAGGGAAAGCAGATTTTGTGACAGCCGTTGTCCTCTGACCCACCGGAATACAGGAATGGGGGTAAGAATTTTGCCGGATGGCGCATATCCGGGCAAACGACGACTCTGCCCGCCTGCATGAAGTAAAATACGTTTTTCTTTTCCCAACCAAGTAAGAAAATCGCTGTCAGGAGTCACTTTCTGATGACAAGCCTCCAACAGCCATGCGGTCCCCCCACCTGATCCCAGCTTACTGCCTATAGGATCGGAAGTACAAAACCACTCTGTCCGGTCTGCTTTCTCTATATCATGAAAACATTCCACCAGATTAGGGGGAAGGGATAATAATTTTTTCATAGCACATCTTTATTTTATTGCACACAAAGATGCTTATTTTCCCCTAATAAGCCAAAAGATGAGACATGAATTTTAATCAGTAAATTCAAAAACACGCTCATCCAATGACATCACTTCCTTAGAGCCCGGTTGTGCAACAGGCACACCGAATGGCATCTGCGCTACCAATTTCCAATCACCAGGCAAATTCCAAGCTTTACGTACTTCATCATCAATCAGCGGATTATAATGTTGCAAAGACGCCCCCATTCCTGCATCTTCCAGCATGGTCCAGACTGCCAACTGATGCATAGCATCGGTCTGCTCTGCCCAGATAGGGAAATTATCTTTATAAGTGGGGAAACTTTCCTGCAAAGAGCGAACGATAGCCATATCTTCAAAATATAGAATAGTACCATATCCACAAGCAAAACAGCCATCAATCTTTTCTTCGGTCTTGCCAAATACCTCAGCCGGAACCCGCTCACGCAAGACATTTTTTACAATGTTCCACAACTTTTCATGCGCCTTACCTGTTAATAACGCAACACGGGTGGTTTGAGAATTGAAAGCTGAGGGGACAAATTCTACAGCAAAACGAATTAAATCTCTTATTTCTTTATCAGACAATGTCGATTTGTTTTCGATCTGATAAAATGTACGACGGGCTTTCAGAGCCTCTTTAAAACTTTTTGTCATATAATACAACGTATTTATAGGTTATTATAAATGAAGAACAAACAGGCAGCAAAAGATGTTCACTTTTTTTGCTTTTTTCAATGCAATAACCTATTTTTGTTAGCTAATTATTAACATTAAAAACAACACATTCAATGAAAGATTTTCTAAAATTTACGTTTGCCAGCGTTATCGGCGTCATTCTGGCAGGCGTAGTGTTCACTATACTAGGGATTATCACTCTGGTTGGCATAGTCGCATCATCGGATACTGAAACGGTGGTGAAAGACAACTCTATCTTCGTACTCGACTTTAAAGGCAGTCTATCCGAACGCGTACAGGAAAACCCACTCCAACAACTTTTGGGGGAAGAATTTGAGGCATACGGTTTGGATGACATTCTAGCTTCTATCAAGAAAGCAAAAGACAATGACAAAATCAAGGGCATTTATATCCAACCTTCTTATCTGGAAGCATCATACGCTTCCTTAGAGGAAATACGCAATGCATTACTGGATTTCAAAGAAAGCGGTAAATTCATCGTTGCTTATGCAGACCAATATGCACAGAAGATGTATTATCTTTCCAGCGTGGCCGATAAAATAATTATCAATCCGCAAGGAAGTATCGGATGGCACGGAGCAGGCATGCAACCTGTTTTCTTCAAAAATCTGGTTTCCAAACTAGGACTGGAAATACAAGTATTCAGAGTGGGTACTTACAAATCAGCCGTGGAACCGTTTATCGCTACAGAAATGAGTCCGGCCAACCGCGAACAGATGACCGAATGTCTGGAATCTGTCTGGAATCGTATTCAGGCAGATGTATCCGATTCACGACACATCCCGACAGATACTCTGAATGCTTATGCAGACCGATATATGGATTTTTGTCAGGCAGAAGAATATGTTCAATGCGGACTAGCAGACACCTTGATGTATAAAGATGAAGTTATTTCCTATCTGAAACAATTAAGCGGTCGTGACGAAGACGACAAGCTGAACAGTCTTTTCATAGAAGATATGATAAACGTCAAGAAAAATGTGCCCAAAGACAAAAGTGGAAATGTAATAGCCGTATATTATGCATACGGTGAGATTCTGGATGCTCCCGGCAGTTCCACAGAAGATTGTATTGATGTACAAAAGATGTGTAAAGGCCTGCGCAAATTACGTGATAACGATGATGTAAAAGCTGTTGTATTACGCGTCAACTCACCGGGTGGCAGCGCATACGGTTCAGATCAAATATGGCGTGAAGTAGTAAGACTGAAAGAGAAAAAACCGGTAATCGTTTCTATGGGAGATTATGCTGCATCAGGAGGCTATTACATTTCCTGCGCTGCAGACCGCATTTTCGCTGACCCGACTACGCTGACTGGTTCTATCGGCATATTCGGCATGATGTATTCAGGTGAGAAACTGTTTACTGAAACTTTAGGATTGAATTTTGATGTAGTGAAAACTAATAAAATGGCAGATCTGGGTGCCAGCCTAGGTCCTATTCTTACCCGTCCATTAAACGCATCAGAACAAGAATTGATGCAGAATTATGTCAACCGAGGATACAAGCTATTCGTAAGCCGTTGCGCCGAAGGTAGAAAAATGTCTACAGAGGCTATTGAAAAAGTAGCTGAAGGCCGTGTATGGACCGGTGCTATGGCCAAAGATCTCGGTTTGGTAGATGAACTGGGAGGTATAGACAAGGCATTAAATGCCGCCGCCACCCAAGCCGGCATAGAAAATTACAGTATTATCGGCTATCCCGAAAAAGAAAATATTTTCGCAAGTTTGCTGGGCAATCAGAAAAAACATTATGTAAACAGCGAAATCAAAGAATATTTGGGAAGCTATTATAACAGCTTCAAGGCGCTGGAGAACATAAAAAACGCCAACTGCATACAGGCACGTATGCCGTTTGACCCTAATATCCAATAATTTGCGCATGGAAGGTAATCTTATCAAGATAAACAAGTGGCTATATCCGGTTTCATGGCTTTATGGGACCGGTGTATGGCTGCGTAATAAATTGTTTGACTGGGGAATATACAAAGAACGTAAGTTTGATGTCCCAATCATCTCGGTAGGCAACATCACCGTGGGCGGAACCGGAAAGACCCCCCATACAGAATACTTGATAAGATTATTGCAGAAAGATTACAAAGTGGCCGTACTGAGCCACGGCTACAAACGCAAATCCAAAGGTTTTGTACTTGCTGGGCCGGATACGTCCATACAGATGATAGGTGACGAACCTTTCCAAATGAAACAGAAGTTTCCGGACATCTATATGGCAGTAGACCGAAACCGTTGTCATGGCATAGAGCAGTTATGCAATAGTCACATTGCCCCCGGAACAGAAGTGATTATTTTGGATGATGCTTTCCAGCACCGATATGTAAAACCCGGAATGAACATCTTATTAGTAGATTACCATCGACTGATTTGCGAAGACGCCTTGCTGCCTGCCGGACGAATGCGCGAACCTGAAAATGGAAAAAGCCGGGCACATATTGTCATTGTCACTAAATGCCCTAAGGACATCACCCCGATGGATTTGAGAGTCTTGAGCAAGCAAATGGAACTTTACCCCTATCAGCAGCTCTACTTCACGACATTAGCATACGGCAAGCTGCATCCGTTGTTTACAGTAGGGAATGCAGTTCCATTAAAAGAGATAGAAAAAGATAAGCATATCCTATTGGTGACAGGCATAGCCTCACCAGCAAAACTCATTCAAGATTTATCACCATACAATGAGCACATTGAGTCACTGGCTTTCAGTGACCACCATAACTTTACAGCAAGAGATATGGAACTGATAAAGAAACGTTTCATGAAACTTCCGGAAGGTAAACGCATGATTATCACCACTGAAAAAGACTCAGTACGATTAGCAGCCCATCCACTGATGGACAAGACACTAAAACCTTATATATATATGCTGCCCATTGAGGTAATCTTCTTACAAGACCAACAAGAACTGTTTAATTCAAATATAACCAACTATGTTAGAAAAAATTCAAGAAACAGCAGATTTTCTTAGAGAAAAGATGCATACCAGTCCCGAAACTGCTATCATATTAGGTACCGGCTTAGGAAGCCTAGTACACGAAATTACCGATAAATACGAGATCAATTACAAAGATATCCCTAATTTCCCTGTTTCAACCGTAGAGGGACATAGCGGTAAATTGATTTTCGGCAAATTGGGTAATAAAGACATCATGGCCATGCAAGGACGTTTCCACTTCTATGAAGGATACTCCATGAAAGAAGTTACCTTCCCTGTACGAGTGATGCGTGAATTAGGTATCAAAACATTGTTCGTATCCAATGCAGCTGGAGGTACGAATGCAGACTTTGAAATTGGTGACCTGATGATTATCAGAGATCATATCAACTTTTTTCCCGAACATCCGTTGCACGGCAAGAACATTGAATACGGCCCCCGTTTCCCGGATATGAGTGAAGCCTACTCCAAAGAACTGATAGACAAAGCACTGGAGATCGCTAAAGAAAAAGGTATCAAAGTACAACAAGGAGTATATATCGGTACACAGGGACCTACCTTCGAAACTCCGGCAGAATACAAGATGTTCCACATTCTTGGAGCTGACGCCGTAGGTATGTCTACCGTTCCTGAAGTTATTGTAGCAAACCATTGTGGCATCAAAGTGTTTGGAGTATCGGTTATCACCGACCTAGGCGTGGAGGGAAAAATTGTGGAAGTTTCACACGAAGAGGTTCAGAAAGCGGCAGATGAAGCGCAACCGCGCATGACTACCATTATGCGTGAAATGATTAATCGAATTTAAGGATATGCAGGAAATAAACAGAACAGAAATAGCGACCTTAGGTGAGTTCGGCCTCATTAAACATCTGACGAAGGATATTGAGTTAAAAAATCCGGAAACCCAATATGGTGTGGGAGACGATGCAGCCGTATTGGAGTTTAAAGATAAAGAGGTATTGGTGACCACAGACTTACTGATGGAAGGGGTACATTTTGATTTGGTTTATACCCCATTGAAACATTTGGGATATAAATCGGCCATCGTAAACTTCTCGGACATTTATGCTATGAATGGTGCTCCAAAACAAATCACAGTTTCTATCGCACTGTCCAAACGCTTTTGTATTGAAGATTTAGAACAATTCTATGATGGGCTAAAACTGGCTTGTGAACTACACCATGTAGATATTGTGGGTGGAGATACAACTTCATCCGTAACCGGGCTCGCCATCAGTATTACTTGCATAGGTGAAGCGGACAAGGACAAAGTGGTTTATCGCAACGGCGCACAAGATACAGACTTGATTTGTGTCAGCGGTGACTTGGGAGGAGCTTATATGGGACTTCAACTTCTAGAGCGTGAAAAGGCTGTTTTCCAAGGAGAAAAAGAAGCAAATCCGGATTTTTCCGGAAAAGAATATATTTTGGAACGTCAGTTAAAGCCTGAAGCACGTAAGGATATCATTGAGAAACTGGCAAAAGCGGGAATCAAGCCCACCGCTATGATGGATATTTCCGACGGTCTTTCTTCAGAACTGCTGCATATATGCTCACAAAGCAATACCGGCTGCCGCGTTTACGAGGAAAGAATTCCCATTGATTACCAAACGGCTGTAATGGCGGAAGAACTGAATATGAATGTGACAACATGTGCTTTAAATGGTGGTGAGGACTATGAGCTGTTATTTACTGTACCTTTAACAGACCATGAACGAATTTCGGCTATAGAGAATATAAAAGTGATTGGTCACATCACCAAACCGGAGCTGGGATGTGCCCTGATTACCCGTGACGGACAAGAGTTTGAGCTGAAAGCGCAAGGTTGGAATCCACTAAAAGAAAAATAATTTTAATTAAACAACACTGATAATAAACACCTTATGTTTTTATCAGTGTTTTTTTTTAGAAATAGTTTGCAGTTTAAAAAAGTTTCACTACCTTTGCAACCGAAAACAAGAAATAATGGTGCCATAGCTCAGTTGGTAGAGCAAAGGACTGAAAATCCTTGTGTCCCCGGTTCGATTCCTGGTGGCACCACCTTGAAGAAAAAAAGACAGTAAAATCCTGATTTCGGAAATCAGGATTTTTTATTTTCTCACAAAACACAAAATACGGCAATATAGACTGGATGACGAGGTATACGAGCTTTCAGCTCGATTATAACTTTCTCCACTTCTGACCTGCCTCCATATTTGATTAAGTCTTGGAGCAAAACTACTCCTTCCCGATATAAATCCCAATTTGATGCATATTAAAAAAACACCTTATACTTGAAGCATAAAGCTGGATGAATTCATCTTTGTAGAGTTCCCGAACATCTTCGGGAGCATCATCAAGAGTATAAGCAGAAAGATTCTTACGCAAAGATTCCATATACCTGCCCCACATCTTTTCCTGCGTATAGCTGGCAGGATTTAGTTTGAATACAGTTTCTCCGCCAAATGCAAGAAAACGGTTCTGAGATTGTTTATCATTCACACATTCTTTTTTTATAAACTCGTCAAATCACCTCTGAGCTTCTACTACAACAAGTCTATTTTAGACTGCGATATCTCAAACTTATATAATATGCATATAAATCTTAATCATCGACGAACTGCAAAAAGTTCAGCTTCAGTTTCCCAAGTATCATCCGGACACTTTACCATACGTTGCCAACGGAATGAGGTCGCTGTAATTTCCGAAAAAACCCACTGTATATTCTTCTCATTAATTTCCGTCTGAACAATCCTGTTTCCTTCTCTTTTTCCTTCCAGTTGTGTAGCCCCTCCTAATTCCGTATATAAAATATCCCATGCTTCTGTATTAGGATTATACATACGTACCGTAGTCGCATAAGCTGCATCCGGTTGATAATCTTTAATCCGCGCCTTACGCGAAGGACAAATAAACACATCTTGAATTGCAGTCCCTTCCAGTACCCAAGCGAATATCCACTCTCCCTGAACATGTCTTTCGCCTGTTGTACCTTGGTTATCAACCCATTCAAAATCCCATTCACCGACAAACTGTCCATACAGGTTGTCTTTTTCCGGTATCAAATTGCTTTTCCCTTTTGACACTAATACGTTTATAAATTCTCCCATACTTTACCTTACTGACTCTAGATTAGACAAATATAAGATTTATAATTAATAATCACTAATATTAAAGCAATTATCTGTATGCAATATTCATGTCGAAAGCAAACAGATACATAGTACAAAAAACGGATTTCCCTACTCCCAAACAGATTTTTTATATTACACCTCAAGAACATTTCATTTACAAACTTATTGCAAAAAAAGTATTTGGTCATTAAATCTCAATTATTCAAAAAAGAAATACCGATAAAAAGTCTTTTTTCCCTATATTTGCTAGACTAAAAAAAGAAAAATGTCATTAACTCAATTAATATGAAAAAACTATCATTTATTACCGTATTTGTATTCCTGTCCATTCTTTTTGTACAGGCACAGCAAGCAAAGTATGTATTTTATTTCATCGGAGATGGAATGGGTGTTAACCAAGTTTTAGGAACAGAGATGTATCGTGGAGAGTTGGAAGGCAAAATTGGTGTGACTCCGTTATTATTCACCCAATTTCCTTATGCAACCATAGCCACTACTTTCTCGGCAACCAACGGAGTGACAGATTCAGCCGCTGCAGGAACAGCACTTGCTACGGGAAACAAAACAAAAAATGGCGCATTAGGTGTGAAAAAGGATCTGGAAACCAAAGTTAACAGTATTGCTTCTTGGGCAAAAGAAAAAGGTTGCCGTGTAGGTATCAGTACCAGTGTCAGCGTAGACCATGCCACACCGGCTGCTTTTTACGCACACCAAGGACAAAGAAGCAGCTATTACAACGTAGGTCTGGATTTGATTGATGCCAACTTCGATTTCTATGCAGGATCAGACTTTTTAGATCCCACCAACAAAAAAGCCGCCGGTTCAAATTCAGAAAGTTTGTATACACTAGTGGACAAAGCCGGATATACCATAGCCCGTGGCTACAAAGACTATCAGAAAAAAGCAAAAAAATCGGATAAACTGATTCTCTTACAACCTGCGACAGCAACAGACAATAGTGCTATCCCCTATGCTATCGATCGAAAAAAAGGCGATATGACTTTAACTGAAATCACCCGTGCCGGAATCAATTTCCTATCTAAAGATCTATCAAAAGGGTTTTTCCTTATGGTTGAAGGAGGTAAAATAGACTGGGCTTGCCACAGCAACGACGCCGCTACTGCATTCCACGAAGTGATGGATATGGATAATGCCATAAAAGTTGCTTACGAATTCTACGAACAACATCCTGATGAAACCCTGATTGTAGTAACAGCCGACCACGAAACCGGAGGAATCGTTTTAGGAAAAGGTCCGTATACTTTGAACCTACAAGCTTTAAAATCACAAAAAGTAAGTGAAAGCGGATATACCAAAATTGTAAACGAATTAAGAAAAAAATACAAGAATCAAGTACCTTGGGAAGTTATCAAGCAATCATTGAAGGATAATTTCGGATTTTGGGATAGTATTCAACTGAATGAAAAGCAAGAAGCATCCCTGAAGAAAGTATATGATGAATCATTTAGCGGTAAAGAGATAGATTTAACCCAAAGTGAATATCAACAAGACGAACCTTTGGCAGCTGAGGCCAAGAGAATTCTGGATGACATCGCTCTAGTAGGTTGGACCAGTGGAGGGCACTCAGGAGGTTATGTACCCGTATTCGCTATCGGAGCCGGCGCCCAACTATTCCAAGGTCGCATTGACAATACCGAAATTCCGGTAAAAATAGCAGAAGCTGCTGGTTATCCCAACAATTAATCGAAAGCAAGATAGTGCGACAAACGTTCCAAGTCTTTCTCAGTGAATTCCTCATACAAGGATAACTGGGAAAGACTTTTTAATTTTCCCTTTTTCCTCCTATATTCTATAATCACCTTTGCCTGATAAAAATTCATATAAGGATGAGAGCGAAGTTTGTCAAGCCCAGCCTTATTGGCATTTATCCGATGAATTGGTGTATTTCCGAGTTTAAACCACTTCAACATATCCTCATCTACATAGTTCACTTCCTTTAACTGAACCGTGTCATAAAAACCTCCCAAACGTTTCCGGTAAGCCACAATCATGCGTGCAATGCCACTGCCTATTCCCGGAATCTTTTTCAACTCGGTAGTGTCCGCTTCACTCAAATCGACTAAAGTTCCTTCCGGATATTTATAAGCTGCCAACGTATCTTTCTCCACCTTTTTGATAAAGTGCAATGTATCCTGTTTCCGCCGAAAAGCCTCTGAAATCTGGATATAGGGTTTTAAGATATTAAATTTCTCGGACGACAAGCCATAAACACGAGAGAAATCATCCGCTGTCCTGAATTTACCGCCGGCTCTCCGGTATTGCAAAATAGTATGTGCAATAAAAGGAGGCAATCCACATTGCAAAAATTCGATGGAACCAGCTGAATTTGGATCAAAGGCAGCCAATACCACCTCTATTCTCTTAGGCTTATCATAGGAATATTGCAGAGATTCCTTCTCCTCCATTTCATGTACTCCGGCCAGAAAGTTTTTTATTTCTTCTATTCCCTCTTGATCCTGTTCCAAAGACTCTTCCTTTACTGGAAAAAGAACCCATATACACATAAATATGAAAAGCAAAGTCAACAAAAAAAGTATAGCTCTGCGTTCGCTTTTCGAGAAATAGAAAAAGTCTTTCCACATTACAATTCTAAATTAGCCCTAATTCATTGATAAAAATCAAAATGATAGCCACAGGTGCCACGTATCTCAACAAAAAGATATACAGATTGAAAAGACCTGCTTTCAGCTTTCCTCCATTGGTCAATTCCTCATAAGAAACGGAACGTTTCAAATACCATCCTACAAAAATACATACCAGCAAACCACCCAAAGGAAGCATTATTTTTGCAGTGACAAAATCAAGCAAGTCAAAGAATCCCTTATCAAACAGCGTATATTTCTGCATAACCCCCAATGACAAGGAAGAAATGACCCCAATTATAATACACCCGAAGGTGACCAATCTAGCAGCACGGCCACGAGTTAAATTGAATTCCTCGTGCAGAAAAGCCGTCACCACTTCATGTAAAGAAATAGTAGAAGTCAATGCAGCCAAAGCCAGCAAGACATAGAACATCACCGAGAAAATATAAGCTAATATCGGCACACCGCTAAAAGCTTGTTGAAAAACATTAGGCAATGTAATAAAAATTAATGATGGTCCCGCATCCGGCTGGATACCTACAGAAAAGGCTGCCGGAAAAATAATCAATCCGGCTAAGACAGCCACAAAAGTATCAATCACACCGACACTCAGAGCCGTATTTCCCAGTTTGGTTTCTTTCCCAAAATAAGAAGCATAGGTTGAAAGACATCCCATTCCCAAACTTAAGGAAAAGAACGCCTGCCCCATAGCCCCTAAGAAAACATCTCCGTTCACTTTACTAAAATCAGGCTTCAGCAGAAACTCCAAACCTTTTTCCGCATTGGGAAGCGACAATGAACACCCTACCAAAACTACTATCAGTATAAACAAAACAGGCATCAGCACCTTCGAAGATTTTTCTATTCCATCTTTCACTCCCTTTACTATAACAAAATGGGTAACCAATAAAAAGATGACCAGCCAAATAAGTGGACGAACAGGATCCTTCGAAAAACTCTGGAAAGCAACCACAAAATCTTCCGGCTTCTTATCTGCAAAACCATTAACTCCCGCTTCCAATATATACTCCAAAGTCCATCCTGCCACTACCGAATAATATCCTAGAATAAGAAAACCGGCCAAAACTCCCAAATATCCCAACCACTTCCAATGAGTTCCGGGAGCCAAAACCTTATAAGCACGTCCCGTACTTGCTTTTGAATGACGACCTACTGTGAATTCGGCAATCATAATAGGCATTCCCAACATAAGAACACACGCCAAGTATACCAAAATAAATGCCGCACCTCCATGATTTCCCGTCTCATAGGGAAACCTCCATATATTACCAAGTCCTACAGCCGAACCTGCCGCCGCCAGAACAGCCCCAATCTTACTTCCGAAATTTACTCTTTCGCTTTTTTGCATAAAAAACTATCAAATTATTATAAATCAACACTAATTAGCCTGCAAAAGTATAAAATTAATCGTACTTTTGCGATGAATCACAAAAAAATTAAAGTATGCTATATTATTTTAGAAAATATCCGGTATCCTTGATCATTGTAGCTATCATCTTTTATCTTTCCTTTTTCACTCCTCCCAAAACAGATATGGAAGAAATCCCCTACATAGACAAAGTAGTGCATATATGCATGTATGGGGGACTCTGTTTCATTTTATGGATAGAATATCTGAGGAATCATAAGACTGTCAATTGGAATCATGTAATATGGGGAGGCATCATAGCTCCTGTAGCTATGAGCGGGTGTATCGAACTGATGCAAGCTTATTGCACAGATACCCGCAGCGGTGACTGGCTGGATTTTCTGGCAAACAGCATTGGAGTTGGACTAGCTGCCTTAATAGGATATTACTTACTTCGCCCCCTTATATGGCGTAAATCCTAAAAAGAAACGCCGACGATTCTTCGCGAACAGTCGGCGTGATGATAAAAGTCAAAGTTATATAATAAAGATAGAGAGTCAACTTAACGGAAATCTTTCAGATCATTCTGCAACCTCTGACGAGTGAAAAAGATACGGCTTTTCACTGTTCCCAACGGAAGTCCCAGTTTCTCGGCAATTTCCCTATATTTAAATCCTGATACATACATAGCAAACGGCACGCGGTAATCTTTAGGCAACGCATTCACGATACGATGTATCTCTTTCAAATCATAAGCACCTTCTGTAGAATCGAATCCTGATTCCTGTGGAAGATTCAAATGAAACAAGTTATCCGTCTGATCGACGAAAGTCTGATCACGCACTGTTTTACGATAATTATTTATAAATATATTACGCATGATGGTGTACATCCATCCTTTAAAATTCGTATCTGGAGTAAACTTCTCTTCGTTGTCCAAAGCTTTAAGTGAAGTTTCCTGCAACAAATCATTAGCCTCTTCTCTGTCAGCTGTCAATTTAAATGCAAAGCGAAATAATTCGGTTTGTATACTTAGTAAATGCTGTGTAAAGTCGACTGTCTTCATATTAATCTATTTTTAAGTTGTTATTTTCTGTTTTTGTTTTCTGTTGCAATATTAACGACTTCTTATAAAAGTCATGACAGAAAAACTAACAACAAAGGGGGTATAAACTATCAAATAACAGTTTTTACCCCCTAAATTAACAGTTAACAGGTGGTTTCGTTTTAACTTTTAATTAGCCGGTATCCCTCCACCGGTCCCAGCATTACCTCCTCCACTTTTCAAATCATCATTATTAATGCTTCGCGCTGCTTTTTTTACCTGAGCCTTCAACTCCCCAAAGCGCCAACTAATATTAAATCCATAATAACGCATCGGAATTCTGGTAGAAGTAGAAGAGCAGAAAGTAGAAGTATTGATATTATTCTTAAAAGTAATATATTTATTAAATAAATTGGACGAGTTAAGAGAAATAGTCAGCCTCTTTTCCTTCAAGAAAGAACGACTGAACCCTATCGCATAATAATAGAAAGAGGAACTTTTACCTTGCAAAGAGATATGCGGAGTACCACCCCCTCCATTCAGACTCAGACGCAGGTCCCAAGGCAGAGTCTGCTGAAAGCTTCCGAAGAGATTTCCTTCCCAGCCATGATTCTTTAAATCAAGCCCTGAACTTCTATAATCCACATAAGCTCCCCGTCCATTGATATTAAAGCGGGTTTTAGGAGACATATTCCAGTTCAGGAACAAAGACAAATTAATATTCTTACTTTTTCCTATATTATCATAGGTAGAATTCATCACACCATCTTTTATAAAAGAGTATTGCTCTATACCATTATTGACAAAAGAATAATTAGCACTGACATTTACATTAAATTTCTGCGAGAAACTACCGAAAGTAACACTAAGCGAATGGGCCTTTTCACTTTCCAAATCAGGATTACCGTAACTGATCGCAGTGGGGTTGCTGGTGTCAGTAAACGGATTCAAAAACCAAATACCCGGCCGACTGATACGCATATTATAAGATGCCCTCAAACTTTGAGTAGGAGCCAATTGGTAAGAGAACATCAAGGATGGAACCAAATCATCAAACTGAGCATCAAACTTCTCATCCTTATTTTTATAATCCGCATCCATAAATGTATGCTCATAGCGAATTCCCGCCTTTCCACCGAGTTTTTTGTACTTCATCTGATAGCCCAAATAAGCAGCCAGAATATCCTGCTTATGATCATATTGCGTACTCATATCCTGATCATACTTATATTCTCCGGTTTTATCGGCCAGATAATATTTACCATCACTTTTACTTCTACGAAAAATATACTTTATACCAGTTTCAATGCTGTGTATCGAATTTATCGGATTGGTATAGTCCAATTGAGCCGTATGCTCTTGTGTGCTGGCATCATTTTTAAAATATTGGTTTTGCAAAAGATAAGGAACATTCAACGTATCCTCATAATCCGTATTCGCCTCACTGTTATTGGGTGAATGGCTAAAACGATAAGAAAAAGTAAGAAGTTCCCCTTTCTTTTTGAACGAATGCTGATAATCCATATTGCCCCCCACTTCGCCAAAGCCCGATTCATTATTTCCTAAAGAACCGTAACCGTAAACCGGATTACCGGCATAATTAGTCATCTGTGTATTTCCAATCCTCTTATTCGTAAAATTGCCAGTCATCAGATTCATAGAAAAACTGATCAGATTCAAAGTGTCAATCTCATAACTTCCTTCCAGACTGCCAAATTGAAAATTGCCATAGCTCTTGCTTCTTCGATGCGACTCCAAAAATTTATTTTCCTGAGATGTGAAATCCTCACGATATGAATCTTCAAATCCCTTTTGAGATCCCTGGTAGTTATAAGAATAATTACCGGTAACAGTGAACTTGCCCGACTGAACCGTACCATAACCGCCACCATACACACGCGTATTGCTTGCACCACCATTCAATGTCACCGTATATCCTTCCATTCCAGCTCCTATAGTGATAATATTCAAGATGCCCGCCACCCCTTCCGCGTCATATTTAGCCCCAGGCTCGGTGATAACCTCTATAGATTTAATGGAATTGGCCGGCATACTCCGCAATACCTCGGTAGGATTATTGCTCATCATGTTATTCGGCTTGCCATTAACATGCACTTTAAACTTACTGCTACCGTTTACTTGAATTTTATCCTCTCCATCTACAGTCACCAGCGGAACTTTACGGAGCATTTCAAGAGTCGTATTGGTTTTAGAATCCGGATCATCCTCTATACTATACGTCACTTTGTCTATTTCTGCCTTTACCAAAGGTTTCTGCGCTACCACCTCCACTCCTTTCAACATTTCAGTCGCTTCTGCTATCAGAATCTTACCCAAATCAACATTCTTACGATTGGTCGATATCGAGAATTCCTTCTGTACAGGAGACTTTCCTACAGAAGTAAAATGAATGAGATAAGTCCCCGGCACGGCAAGCCGTTCGTCAAACCTGCCGTCCGCTCCTGTCACAGCCAATTTCACCGGCTTTGCAGGATTATTCTTCAATGAAATACGGATTGTAGAATACGGTTCCCCTTCATTAGACAAAGAATCTAATAAGATTCCCTTGACTGAGAACTGGCCTTGGACAACCTTTTGCGCCTTCGCCGTAAATGACAAACTTGCTACAAGCAAGATAATGCCCCATAAAATGTTGTGTTTCATATATCAATAATGAGTTTGTGTTTGTTACAAAGGTAGGTAAACGATAGCAAGTAGTTTATTTTCAGACGTTAAAGAAGCCTATATATTATCTACCAGCGAGTATAAGGATTCTTCATCAAAAAAGAATTATAATAACGAATATCTCCCGTTACCTCTTTTTCGATGAAATGGGGCTTTTTGAACAATTCGTCCTCGCTATTCAATTCCACTTCCGCTACAGTCAAGCCCTCATTCTCACCATAAAACTCATCCACTTCAAAGATATGCTCTCCACTTTTCACCAAATACCGGATTTTATCAATCACCCCAGGCTCACACAGTTTCATCAACTCTTCGGCCTCTTGCAAACTGATCTCCTTCTCCCACTCATAACGACTTGTACCGGAGTCATTGGAAGCCCCTTTGATAGTAAGATACCCTTTATTATCCCGAATACGCACCCGGACAGTTCTTCCACGAGCACTACAGATATAACCTTGCACAATATGACTATGCGCATAAGCCTCTAGTTTATAACTGTCATCCTTTACTAAAAATTTTCGTTCTATTTCTTGTCCCATAGCGTTTTAATATATAAAAAAGCCCCGCAAAGAATAACCTCAGCAGGACTTCACTATTTCTTCTTCTTCTGTTTTTATCCATACATGGCATAGCCTACCATAATAACAAGGGCTAATACGATTAATCCGATGAACAGACCTTTTACAATCCTATTTGCTTTCTCTTCTTCCCGCTTACTATAAGCAGCTTTCTTATTCTTTCCCATAAGTATTTCATTTTTAAGATTAAACCATCTCCTTTGAATATCCCAAAAGTACAAAGTTTCTAGAAGAAAACAAATAAATTACGAAGAAATTACTAATTCTCCGAACCGGAAAACTCCATCAAGTATGCCTTGATAAAGCCATCAATCTTTCCATCCATCACTCCGTTCACATCCGAAGTTTGAAAATTAGTACGATGATCCTTCACACGACGGTCATCAAAAACATAACTGCGTATTTGTGATCCCCATTCAATCTTCTTCTTGCCTGCCTCCACCTTGGCCTGTTCTTCCATGCGGTGCTGCAATTCCTTATCATATAAAATTGAGCGCAACTGGCGCATCGCATTTTCCTTATTCTTCGGCTGGTCACGGGTTTCAGTATTCTCAATCAAGATTTCCTCTTCCTCACCGGTATATGGATCTTTATATTGATAACGCAGACGTACTCCTGATTCCACCTTGTTCACATTCTGTCCGCCGGCCCCCCCCGAACGGAAAGTATCCCAAGACATACGGGCAGGTTCAATTGTCACTTCAATACTATCATCCACCAACGGCGTTACAAACACAGAAGCAAAAGAAGTCATCCGTTTCCCCTGAGCATTATAAGGAGACACGCGCACCAAGCGGTGAACTCCATTCTCACCTTTCAGATAACCATACGAAAAACTGCCCTCAATATTCATTGTCACCGTCTTGATTCCGGCCTCATCCCCATCCTGAAGATTAGCCACGCTCACTTTATAGCCATTGGTCTCCGCCCAACGCATATACATACGCATCAGCATGGAAGCCCAATCCTGACTTTCAGTACCACCAGCACCACAATTAATTTTCAATACACAATCCATTTGGTCAGCCTCCTGGCGAAGCATATTCTTCAGTTCCAATGCCTCCACCGCAGTGACAGCCTTTTGATATGCTGCATCCACTTCTTCTTCGGTAACCAAATCGTCTTTACAAAAGTCAAAAGCCAATTCCAGTTCATCTGCCATCGTCTTTACCTCACGGTAACCGTCGATCCATTTTTGCAGATCTTTGACCTTCCTCATTTGTGCTTCTGCTTTCTTGGCATCATCCCAAAAACCGGGCGCCTGCGTACGCAGTTGTTCTTCTTCCACCTGAACCAGTTTATTTTCTATGTCCAGATATCTTTCAAGTGCCGCAGTACGTTCTTTTACGTCTTTCAGTTGCTCTATTGTTATCATCTTGAGAATTTTTGCATTTCAGGATGCAAAGATAGTGGAAATCTATTCATTTTCCCATTATTCTTCATACATCTTTTCTATTTCGGCAGCATAGTTCTTGTTCAACACATTACGTTTTATTTTCAACGTATTGGTCAGCTCACCACGCTCCATACTGAAAGGATGGGGCAACAAAGTAAACCTCTTGATCTGTTCATAATGTGCAAACTGCTGCTGCAGTGTATCAATCCGCTCTTTAAACAAATCGATAATTTCCGGTTTCTGCAACAGTTCCTCCATACTTTCATAACGAATACCTTTTTTTGCGGCATACTCTTTCACCAGTTTATATTCAGGAATAATCAAAGCAGAAACAAATTTACGTTCATCGGCAATAATAGAAATCTGATCGATATAACGGTCTACCACCAATTTGGCTTCAATGGCTTGAGGAGCGATATACTTTCCGTTTGAAGTTTTAAACAAGTCCTTAATACGCTCTGTAAGGAACAAATGCTCATCTTTTATATAACCCGCATCACCGGTATGGAACCATCCGTCTTCAGTAAACGCCGCCTTCGTAGCAGCTTCCTTTTTATAATAGCCATGAGTGATTCCTTCACCACGTAACATTATTTCGTTATTCTCCCCTATTCTGACCTGCACATGGGGCATGATACGCCCCACCGAACCAACCACATGGTCATTATCATTCTCACAAGCAACCGTTGCAGTAGATTCCGTCAATCCATAACCGGCTACCATATTAATTCCCACCGACAAAACAAACTCCTGTACAGCCGGTGGAATAGCCGCACCGGCAGTAGGGAAGAAACGCCCGTTTTCAATGCCAATAGTCTTTTTCAACAAGCTATAGATCGTTTTCTCATAAAATTTATATTTCATGTGCAATACAGGCGGAGGAGTCAGCCCTTTGTACACATAATCCAAATTATGTTCACGTCCCACTTTAATAGCATCCAGCATCAACTTCTTTTTCAATCCGGTTGTCTCATTGATTTTTTCTTGCACGCCGGCATACACTTTCTCCCAAAAACGGGGAACACTACACATAGCCGTAGGACGGATTTCCTTTATTGTTTTCTGGATATCAGCAGGACGCAAGTTGATAGACAAAGTACACCCCATCGAAAGGCACCAGCAAGTCCATGCACGCTCAAACACATGAGTAAAAGGAAGGAAATTCATAATCACATCCTGATCACCCAATTGAGGGAAACGTTCATCATGTGCCGGAATGGCCGCCTCATAGCAAGAATGATGCAACATCACCCCCTTGCTGTCTCCGGTTGTTCCACTGGTATAAAGAATATTGGCAAGATCACCATTACCCGACTCTGAAGTACGCTTGTCTACCTCAGCTTGATGCGGATGCGCCTCACCCAATTTCAGAAAGTCATCAAAATAAATGGAAGTCTGGTCCCGCTCATCACGCTTTACCTCCCTGTCGAAAATTATAATCTGTTTCAGTTGGCTTCCCAGTAGCATAACCCGGAACGCCACATCATATTGCAACTGTTCACCTACAAAAATATAACGTATTTCGGCATCACCTACCATATAATGTACCTGCGCCTCGGAACTGGTAGCATAAAATGGTACAGTAACAGCCCGTACCCCAAAAGCTCCAAAGTCCACATACAGGCATTCCGGTTTATTTTGAGAAAAAACTGCTATATTTTCCTGTATGCCTATACCTAATTCTATCAATGCATTCGAAACTGTTTTTACAGTTGCGGCAAACTGGTTCCAAGAAACCGGAATCCATGTTTCTGTTTTATAATCGCGGTAACGCAACGCTACACGATCACCATATTTCCCTGCCTGACGTTGTATCAGGACAGATAAGAAAGAACTACTCATTCCAAAGATTTATTTTTAATTCATCGGCAAAGTTATCGTTTAATTTGGAATTATCCTCTATAAACAGGCATTAATTTTCCCAATTAGTCAAAGAGTTAGAAGAAATCAGCCGAAAGCTTTAGTTGCATATCTAACTTAATTACCTACTTTTTTCATCACCGTTTACCACGCAAAAATAGTATCTTTGCAACACATTAAATTATTAAAATCAAGATGATTGATATAGAATATTACACTTCCGAAGCAACCACATTGCTGAATTCGTTAATCGGTATCCCCTCATTGAGCCGGGAAGAAGAAGCTGCCGCTGACTTTCTGCAGAACTATATTGAAGAAACAGGTATCATGACCGGTCGTTCGGGCAACAACATTTGGTGTATCAGTCCGATGTTCGACCTCAACAAACCGACTATTTTACTAAATTCCCACATCGATACCGTAAAACCGGTAAACGGATGGCGGAAACATCCTTTCACTCCGAAAGCCGAAAACGGAAAGATTTACGGTTTGGGAAGTAATGACGCCGGCGCCAGTGTAGTATCCTTATTTCAGGCGTACCGCCATCTCTCTACAACCGAGCAGGCATACAATCTGATCTTTCTTGCCTCATGTGAAGAAGAAGTTTCCGGAAAAAACGGAATAGAAAGCGTATTGCCCCAACTACCTCCCATCACCTTAGGCATAGTGGGTGAACCGACAGAAATGCAGCCTGCTATTGCCGAAAAGGGATTGATGGTGCTGGATGTTACCGCATACGGCAAAGCCGGACATGCCGCACGCAATGAAGGAGTGAATGCTATCTACAAGGTACTGGAAGACATTCAGTGGTTCCGTGATTATAAATTCCCAAAGGAATCTTCCCTGCTGGGGCCTGTCAAAATGAGCGTGACACAAATAAATGCCGGCACGCAGCATAATGTCATCCCCGATACTTGTACTTTCGTTGTAGATATCCGCAGTAATGAATGTTACTCTAACGAAGAACTATTCAAAGAAATAAGTGCCCATCTAAAAAGCGAGGCGAAAGCTCGTTCTTTCCGCTTGAACTCATCTCATATCAGTGCCGAGCATCCCTTTGTGAAACGCGCGGTAAAACTAGGACGTGTACCTTTCGGTTCTCCTACTTTGTCCGATCAGGCGTTGATGAAGTTCCCGTCTGTCAAAATCGGTCCGGGAAAGTCCTCCCGTTCACACACGGCTGATGAATATATCATGGTTTCGGAAATTGAGGAAGCGATAAGGCTTTATATCGAGATGCTGGACGGACTGGTGCTGTAAACGACTTACAAAGACGCTATTTCCCCTATAGACAGACCGGTAACCTGTGCAATTACATCAAATGCAATACCGGCCTGTTTCATTTTTTTTGCATTCTTGAAGCATTCTTCCTTACGGCCTTGCTCAAGACCTTTTTCAAGACCCTCTTTAAGACCTTCCTCACGCCCTTTTTTCAACTGGGTGGACATCACGCTGTACCAGTCGCGGAAATTCTTCAAACTTTCCCAATACTCGCCTAATTCCTTAGGATTGAACTTAGCTATCTCGGCAGCCTCGAAAAGTTCCTTGTTCATTGCCGTGCCGAAAAGCAGCTTGAAGCCGAAATCGGTATAAGGGTTGATGTATTTATCCTGTATGCCTTCTGTTCCCATATCTATCCGAGGTTTAATAAGTTATGATACAGGATAAAAGTAATCAATATACTGCAATTCCCCGTCTTAAAAGAAAGATTTAACTATTTATCATTCATAGTAGCAACATATCCTCATCATAACAATAATTTATATCTTTCATTCCCCTTTTCTAGATAAGGTTTAATAATTCCTCATTATTCCATCTTTCAGCATATTCACTGCTTAAGTCTGCCGTGATACACTCGTGCTTATTTTCCCCTTTTTGTAAACCGATAACTCTAATGTCAGGAATAGTTTTAGCATACTTTCTTATTGCGAGTTCCAATAAAATTCCTAAGCTTATCGATTTCATATTAGGCGGATAAAACGGTTCCGCACTTTGAGCATCATTTAAACAGGAAAAAATAACATCTATTGCCTGTTCCCACGTAATAAAAAACCGGGTAGCTTCAGGATCTGTCAATATAAGCTCCTTCCTATTTTCTAATGCATACTTCCATTTTACCAAAACAGATCCTGTAGAATGTAATACATTTCCATAACGAACGATCCTATAAGCGCAATTCGATCCGTTTATTTGTTCAAAATCCTCAAAAAGATTCTCCATAAGCAATTTAGTAGCCCCATACGTTCCTGAAACTTGAACAGCTTTATCAGTGCTTGTTGCCAGAATAAATTTTATGTTCTGCTCCTCAACAGTTATTTTAAGAAGATTCAACGTACCAAGAATATTAGTCTGAACAGCTTTCAGAGGATGTTCTTTTGCCAAAATGACATCTTTAAACGCAGCCAAATGAAATATCCCATCACAACCATTCAATGCCTTTTTCAATAAAAGATAATCTTCAATGGGGCATGGAAAGATTTGAACGCCTTTAAATTTCTCCCTCAGAGCAATCAGTTTTCCTTCATTCCTGGCTATCGCATGAATAGTATGTCCTTGGGTAATCAACCGTTCTATCAATTTCTCAGCCAAATAACCGGTAGCCCCCGTTACTGCAATGGTTCCCATACTCAAGCTATTTTTTATCATTCATCAACACATCCCTCGCAACATAAGGCTGTGGAGAAAACTCAACAGTCAACACATTCGACTCTCCTAAAGCTGTTAATGTATGGACGCACCCCGGTAAAGTCCTTACCAAATCCCCCTTTTCCCAAATCTCTTCTATTACAGCCTCACTATCATCATATTTCTGAAAAGTAGCCTGCATACGCCCCTGTAAAATAAGCATATATTCCACCTTTCTAAAATGATAATGATTACCTCTGAGAACCTTTGGGACGAATTGCAAGAATCCTATATATTTAGCGGCTTCCACCGCTGGAATTGAAGCACTCAAAGTAGTATCCTCGCCAATTACAAAACCAGTCCCCGCCTCCAGCAAGCTATAATTTTTCACATTCCCTACGGATTCCACTTTTATCAAATCCCTGACAGTTATTTCATCAAACATTTTTTTCGATTGCTCACGCACGTCAATTTTACATAATCCGGCACGATATTTTAATAAAAACAATTTATGATGAGGAGCAAGATTCTCCAATCTCAAACACTCATCCATATCCAGCAAGACAAAAGATTCACCTTCCAAAATACGGATATCCGCTGCATCGTCCATCAAATAAGTATGATGAATATATTCCCATCTATCATAGTCTGCTCTATACTCAGACCCCAGATAGGTTATAGAACTAAAATGTACCTTTGAGGATTTCTTGTGTTCAAATTCTTCCTTCAGTTCTCTGATAATACCGTCTAGAGGGGTTTCCTCCTCCTCAAGGTAGCCAGAAACAAGAGAATAACATCCGGAGTACTCTATATCCGGATTCTCATCTCTTTTTTGCAACAATACTCTATTATCTGTTGTAGTAATAATCGCAGTAGTCGAATCCATCATCTTTTTCATCTTCATTATTTTTTAAATTTTCATTCTGTTGTATTTTCACCACACCCACGTGATGAATAATATTTTCCTTATTCAGCATATCAGTATAAATAGCATGGTTTAACACTATAATAAGCAACCAAATAAGAGACAATATGGCAAAAAAAGGTTGAGTGTATGATTTCAGCCATAACTCCCAAGATTTTTTCTCTCTTTTCAAATTAGAAGGAATCTTTGTGAAAAGTTTCACATACTCATCCGGAAAAGTCTTTTCCGCTTCACATAACATATTCTTCCAGTGCTCATGATAACTCCATAATCTCTGCATTACGTAAATAGACCATATTGAGAATGACAATCCTCCAAATGCAATAATAAATGTCAGGTATTCAGAAGTTTGGCATACAGAGTTAAACAAGACGGTTTCCAATCCGAATAAAGAAACATTTATTCCGAACATAATATTAAAACGGCTCCAGATACCAGCTCCTTCATATTGTAATTGGCCAAGAAGGTGAGTATAATGTTCCATTAATTTAGTGTTCTGCAAGGAATCCCTATCATTTACCGCCTTCTGATGATCCACATCCGCATAAAAGTTTATACCGCATCGAACTAACTTCGTCATTATATCAAGAATCTATTTTTATAATAAAAAAGGAGAGGATATTCCTCTGTTATCAGATTCATATCCCCTCCTCGCTTGAGGTTATCAAGAAGAAAGCATATCAAATTTAAACTATACTTCCTATCTTAGCCCAAATGTTTACTGTACTTTTCTTGTTACAGTTACCTTGAATGTCTTGGTTACAACACCCCAGTTATGAGTATAAGTAATGTTCAAGTTTACATCATGAGTATATACTGTACCTGTCGGAGTTCCCTTCCAAGTAAGAGTTGCAGTAGCTGCATCATAAGTAAAGTCTTTTTCATTCTCATCCAAAGAAATTTCCAATCCTGTAGCTTCAGCAACAGCATTACCAGCAGCATCTTTTCTATACAATGTTTCAGCTATGGTTTCTTCAGCAGCAATCGTAGTGGCATTGTATTTTACCAATACATTTTTAACAGCATCTTTCAATGTCAGTTCAGTCCATTTCTTCTTGTCTGCTGCACCTAAAGCATTAATCAAATCGATAATCTTAATCTGATCGTTTGTAGCCAATGCCGGATTATTATACTTCAAGTCTACTATTGCAGAGAATTCTAAGATAGGTTGTTCCACCTTCCAGTCTTCAGTTGCAAACAATACACGCTTAGCAGAACCAGCTGTAGCATCATAGATATCAACTTTCAAAGTTCCAACCTTAGCCAAATCTACACGCGGAGTAAAGGCAATCTGATTAGTGCTAGTCCATTCAATGTTATTTTCTTTCATCATTTCCTGAACATAAGCATTCTGCTTCTTATAATCCAATTCAAACTCAACTGTCGCATCTTCAGGAACAACATTGTACATCTTGTCGAATTCTTGAGATTCCATGATGAACTTGCTATAAGCACCGCCAGTTTTTGTCCATGTACCGATAATAGTACGACTCTTGTATTCATCCTTGATAGGACAATCAAAGTTATAGGTTACAGAGAAGTTATCTACAGAAACCTTGAACAGTTTGTTTACGAAGCTGTTGTAAACACCATACGGTGTGTTCACTCCGTTAGTCATTTTCTCGGTAGCTCCCCAACCAGGATAATAAGAAGAAGCTCCAGCCAACAAGGACATATTCTTGAACTGTACAAAGTCAGCACCCGGTGTCAAAATCAAGAACAAAGAGTCTTTGTCAGCATTGTTTCCACCGTTCTTATAATACAAGACAGCTTCATTTTTAACCGTTTCAAGATTTTTAGCCAAGTCTGTAACTTTTGCAGGAATATTAGTCGATAAATTGTTATTTTGATAATATTGATTACAGTTATCAGATATTGATTGATAACTTAACAACTTGCCACCAGCATCATATACAGGCTTGTTCAATGTAATGAATGTGCAATATTCCTGATTTTTATTAGAAATAACATCACGACCTTCAATAGCAGCCTCAAAGTTACGAACATCCAAAGTAATGATCCGAGCTTTTGAGCTATTGTATGCAAATGCAAAGTTTTCCTTAGCATCCAACGGTTTCAAAGCAACGGTTCCGAATACAGGATTAACAGCAGGACGAACAGCCTTGATGAATACTACATTTCTCACCTCGTATTCTTTAACACCTTCTTCCTGTGGTTTAACTGTAGTAGTCACTTCTATTGCAGCATATTCATCAATAGCAGATGCCTGGTTAGTCGATTTTACAGACAAAACATTATCTTTAAAATCAAAGATACCCTGACGAGTTTTAATAGGTTGTCCATTAAATGTATAATCCTCATTCTGATCCAACAATCTGAACACTCTGGTATATGAAATATTGGTTGACTTCAACCATACTTTTGCTGCTCCGGAAATGTAAGCGTCAATAGAATCATTTACATTATAAACACCTTGATAGTCAAAGCATCCATAAGATTTACCATCATAAGAAGCACCATCTGCATTGATTATTGCAGGGTATTCATCTTCTTTCATATTAGTAGAGGTAAAAGCATTTACAATGCTCTTTACAGATGCATGTGTTCTACTTACCGTGAAATAATCGGAAGCTGATGTATATTGACCATACATAGTTACATCCAATGAGGTTGCATAGGTATTATTTCCAATACCTTCATTCGGTAAAATAGCAAGGCTCAAAATACCGTTTTCTAATTTTGCAGAACCTTCCATATAGGTCAAAGCAGGAGCAACACTACGAACCTGATACGTATCAACAAAGGAGAATTTCGCATTATTCAATGAGAAATCACCCGGATATACCTTGAATGAAGCATAAGCAGGAACAGATGCAAACAAAACATCCTTATCCGGGTTAAAACTTCCTTCATTTTCCTGCCAATAGATATCATAAGCCTTACAAACATCACTATAATCATTAACAGCCTGTTTTCTGTAAACCACAGTCTGCAACCCTTTGAATGCAGAACCTTCCTGCAGCAAAGTATAGTTCTGTCCGTCGATAGTCACAATTACAGTCTTGCTTTCAGCATCTACAGCAATGTTAGGAAATTCATTGTTCTGCTTCAAATCAGTAACTTTGTCACCGATCTTGATGTATTCCACACCGTCCACTGTCACCCAAGACACGTTTGAACCAGCGGCTTCACCATCCTGACCTCTGGCCGGAACTTTGTTACCTTCGGTATCTTTCACATCCACCCAAGTAGCACCTTTGTCTGTGCTAACCTGCCAGTAATTGCCTTCCACACGGAATTCAGGGATAACAGTAGTACCATCTGCTCCATTAGTACCATTCTTGATAGTAATTTTGGAACCGTCAGTGAAAACCAGTTCATATCCACCGGTAACCTCATTACATGACTGAACGAATTTACCTGCCTTAATTGCCGAGTCAAGACTTGCAATGGTTTCCTTGACTTCGCTCAATTCCTTGTCGATGCGGTCAATGTCATCATCATAGTCCTTACAAGACACAAATGTTCCTGTTGACGAAACCATTAAGGCTCCGAACAGGATTGCACTTAAAAACTTTTTGTTCATAATAGAAAAACTTTAAATTTATAAATTTAAAAACTAAAATTGGTTATACATATTAACTTCATTATTAATAGCTTAGCTAGTTTATCACCTGTAAATACCGTTTCCTCCTTTCCCTGGACTGATAAGATAAAGGTGATATGCCCACAATACGACTGAAAGCCGAGTAGAAAGCACTTTTAGAGGCGAAACCACAACTACAGGGCAAGTCATTCAATGTGCAACGACCGGAATCAAGAAGTTCTTTGGCATATTCCACGCGATAGCTGTTCACAAGTTCCTTCAAGTTGCAACCAAAATACTTATTCACTACATTACTCAGGTAGGTCTGGTTCGTTTCAAGCAGTTCACTCAGTTTTTTCAGAGAAAGCGAGGTGTCAAGGAATACCTGACGTATCTCAAGCTGGTACAATATACCTTTATATATATTGCAATCCACCTTGCGAATGTCTGTTCCCTTTCCGGCAAACTCCTCTTTCCATTGCCGCTCGGCGGCCTTGAAAAGCAAAGTTTTCTGCCGCTCGGAAGTAGCGGTCGTGCGTTTACGTCTCAGAAATAGATATTCCATCTGCTTTATGTTGTTTTCATTTAGTTATACCGCTTCAAAGACCAGGTATATTCTATATATAAAAAGGTCTTAAAAACGACATTTTTTGTAGATCTCTTGATAAGAGATCTACAAAAAGCATTAACACACATTATATCAACATATTACAGAGCTGTTGAAACGGAATAAAGAAGAATATAAATAAGTGAGAGAACTATTTTTTTATATAAATTCCTATTTTTTTTGCCAAAAATGTATTAGTTCTCAAAACTTTGCTTATTTTTGCACAGAAAATATATATCTCTTATCAAGAGATATATAAATCGGGTCATGTAAAAGCGAAGCATAACAAACTGAAAGACAGAATATTGCTACTTATAAAGAGTTTATGTTAGCTTTAAAAGGAGAAAAGTTCATCATTTTAACTTTTTTTGTTTCATCAAAGAGAAATCCATCAACCAGTTTTTTTAAAGTTCTACTATAAAAGTCCAGAAGCATTTGGAATTATTATGGAAATGACAATAGATCGAACCCTGTTGCATAAACCTTTTCTATCTCCTGATTAAACCTTTTTATACGGATGTATTCTATCTCCATAGCCTTTGGAGCTATCTCCATAAGCTTTGGAGTTATCTCCCAAGGCTATGGAGTTAACTCCAAAGGCTTACGGAGATAGAACAAACAGGAAAAAAACCTTTAACCATACGGCGGGAAAGGTTTAGAAATATAGACAAGAGCTTTTAAGGATGAATCTGATTACAAAGCTACGCATTCCTTAAGCAGGGAGGAAAAGTCCCCAGACTGCCTTCTTATAAAAAAGCGAAACAACATATTGGCAGGAAGATATACATCTGACTACATGTATGTTATATAGCAACAAGTCGAAATGCTAAAGTGAGGGCATATATCCAATCCCAATCTTTACTTTTGCCTGTCATACAAACCATCCATAAAATTACGAACGCTCGTACAGGGGGGTATCACAAACAATTGTATGAAATAAATCCCCACTAAATTTCTGCTGACCCAAAAGCCGGATAAGCCCTCATTTCAGCAGGCTGAAGGATTTATATCCGGATGAAGGAAATAAAGTAAAAATGGTTCATCATAAACAACTGAGTAACAATATATTACCTTACAATGAAGGATTTGAAGGAAAAAAAACAGGTTATAGAGCCAAATCTTCTCTATAACCTGCATATACTCAAATCACCTTGAAACAATCAGAGAGTGATATCTTTCATTATCTTTTCTAATGCTCCGGCATTATGGTTCACATAATTTCCGGCAGCTTTCCCTGCTTGTTGCAAGCAAGCCTTATCCGACAAAAATTTGTCCATCAGCCGTTTAAAATCATCATAGCCAGTCACTTCAAAACCGCCTTTCTGCTCCAACAAATGTTGCGCCTCGCGAAATTTCTTGTTGTTAGGTCCGAATACCACAGGAATACCATATACAGCCGCTTCCAGCACATTATGAATTCCAACTCCGAAACCACCCCCAATATACGAAATCTCACCATATCGGTAAATGGAGGACAGCAATCCGTAACAGTCGATAATCAAACAATCGGCCTGTGTCACATTTTCTTCCGTAGCCTCGGTATAGCGGATGCACGGACGTTTCACCTTATCTAAAATCTCTTTCAAATGACTGTCGCTCACCACATGAGGAGCAATAACCAGTTTCATCTCAGGATGCTCATTGAAATATTTGATAAAAATATCCTCATCCGGTCCCCATGAGCTGCCTGCAACAAAAGTCAACGAGCCACCTTTGAACTTCTCCACCAGCGGAAGCTGCTTGGCTTGATGGCAGATATCCAGCACACGGTCAAAACGAGTATCGCCCACAACTGTCACATCGGTCACACCAATTGTTGCCAGTAATTTTTTGGAAACTTCATTCTGTACAAACAAATGAGCAAAAGTCCTCAGCACCTCACTATATCTCTTCCCATACCAACGGAAAAAAATCTGATTGGGACGGAAAATGGAAGATACGCTATAGGTGGGAATACCTCTCCTATGCAACTCATTCAAGTAATTCTGCCAAAATTCATACTTGATAAAAAACACCATACAGGGGTTAGCCAATTCTACAAACCGACGGACATTACGCGGAGTGTCGAAAGGCAGATAGCAGACAAGGTCTGCCCCCTGGTAGTTCTTTCTCACTTCATACCCTGAGGGAGAAAAGAATGTCTGCAATATTTTATATTCGGGATGCTCCTTACGGATACGTTCTATCAAAGGGCGTCCCTGTTCGAACTCACCCAATGAAGCTGCATGAAACCAAATATAACGGGCGTTTTTGTCTATCTTGTTACGCAAGATATCAAATACCTCCCGGTGTCCTTTTACCATTTTGGCAGGCTTGGCACTGAACAGGCCGGCAACCTTCACCCCGAATAGATAAATATAGATGACTAAGTTATAAATCATAACTATCGGCTATTACTTGAGCACTTCCACAGCCCGACGAATGCGTCGCAATGTTTCTTCTTTCCCTAAAACGGCTGAAATATCAAACATATGCGGGCCTTTACCCTCACCTACCAAGGTTAAACGGAAAGCATTCATTATATTACCCAAGTGATAACCTTTATCTTCTATCCATTTCATGACCACAGCTTCCTGGTTCTCCAGCGAGAAGTCGTCCAAGGCCTCCAACACGTCCGCCAACTCCAGCATACGTTCGGGAGAGTCCTCTTTCCAACGTTTTTTACGGGTCTTCTCATCATATTCCGTAGGAGCGACGAAGAAGAATTTGCAAGTTTCCCACAAATCCTTGATAAAACTTACACGATCTTTCATCAAACCTACCACGGTCACTACTTTATCCATAGGAGCTTCAATGCCGTGCTCTTTCAAGATCGGCATGAAAAGCCCGGCTACTTCCTCATTGCTTTTCTTCAATATATATTCATGGTTAAACCATTTTCCTTTTTCAAAGTCGAATTTCGCTCCGGCTTTGCTGCAACGGTGCAGGTCGAAAAGCTTCACCAGTTCATCCAAAGACATCAGTTCCTGGTCATTGCCCGGATTCCATCCCAACAGGGCAAGGAAATTGATAACAGCTTCGGGCAGGTAACCCGACTCACGATAACCGGAAGACACCTCACCGGTTTTGGGGTCGTGCCATTCCAACGGGAAAACAGGGAAGCCAAGACGGTCACCATCACGCTTGCTCAGTTTACCGTTACCATCCGGTTTCAACAACAAGGGAAGATGTGCGAACTCGGGCATGGTATCCGCCCAGCCGAAAGCCCGGTACAGCAGGACATGCAACGGAGCGGAAGGCAACCATTCCTCACCACGGATTACATGGGAAACTTCCATCAAATGGTCGTCCACAATGTTTGCCAAATGATAAGTAGGCAGTTCATCCGCCGATTTATATAAAACTTTATCATCTAAAATGGAAGAATTGATCACTACCTCGCCACGGATAATATCATGTACGTGTACATCTTCATTCGGTTCAATCTTGAAACGTACCACATATTGCTTCCCATCGGCAATCAGTGCATCCACTTCTTCTTTTGGCAGAGTCAAAGAGTTACGCATAGACATACGGGTAGAAGCATCGTACTGGAAATTAGAGATTTCCTGACGTTTGGCATCCAACTCTGCCGGAGTATCGAAAGCAATATACGCCTTATCGCTGTCAAGCAACACCTGTACATATTTCTTATAAATATCACGACGTTCAGACTGACGGTAGGGACCGTAGTTACCACCAAAGCTGACTCCTTCATCAAAGTTTATCCCCAACCACTTAAACGACTCAATGATATATTCTTCCGCACCCGGAACAAAGCGATTTGAGTCGGTATCTTCTATACGGAAAATTAAATCTCCACCATGCTGGCGAGCAAACAGATAGTTATACAAGGCTGTGCGCACACCGCCGATATGCAACGCTCCCGTCGGGCTCGGAGCAAAACGAACTCTTACTTTTCTTTCTGACATTGTTGTTTTATATAAAATACGCTGCAAAATTAATCTAAATTTCCCGATTTTTTCGTATTTTGCGCGCAAAAATATACGATTATGAGAAGTTTCAAGACCAGCAAACGGTTTTCATATAAAAATTTGATTTATAAAAGCCTTATTTTCATTGCCACAGTATCGGTAATAGTCTACTTTTTGCCCAATGAAGGAAAGTTCAACTATCAATTTGATATAAACAAGCCTTGGAAATACGGACTGTTACAGGCATCTTTTGATTTTCCGATTTACAAAAACGATCTGCAAGTACAAAAGGAACAGGACAGCATCCTGGCAGACTATCAACCTTATTTCCAAATAGACAAGGAAGCCGAAAAAAATGTCCTTTCCAAATTAAGGGAGGATTACAACAAGACCTTACGCCACTCATTGCCGGGCACGGACTATGTGCGTTATATTGAACGTACATTAAAGGCACTGTATGAAGACGGAATCATTGCCGGAAATGACTTGAAGCGTATGGAGGAAGACAGCATCATTGCCATACGGTTGGTAGACAAAAATGTAGCAACAAGCCGTTTTATCGACCAATTGTACACCGTGAAGGAAGCTTATGAATATTTGCTGAATGCGGATACCGCCCACTACAAAAAGAAGATATTACAACAATGTAATCTGAATGATTACATTACACCTAATCTGGTTTATGATGAAGAAAAGTCCGAAGCCGCGCAAAAAGATCTGCTCTCTAATATTTCATGGGCAAACGGCTTTGTGTTGAACGGACAAAAGATTATTGACCGTGGAGAAATTGTTGATGAGCAAACTTACAATATATTGGAATCCTTACGCAAGGAATGGGAAAAACGCAGCGACTCGGTACAAGAGAAAAGACTGACATTGGCCGGACAAATATTATATGTAGGAATCTTCCTGTTCTGCTTCATGGCCTATCTGGAGTTGTTCCGGGCAGATTATTATGAACGAAAAGGAACACTCACCTTGCTATTTGCGCTGATTGTATTCTTCCCCGTCCTGTCTTCCATTATGGTGGAACAGAACTTGTCAAGTATTTACGTGGTTCCATTTGCCATGATTCCGATTATAGTCCGTGTTTTCCTTGACTCAAGAACGGCATTCATGGCACATGTCACTATCATTTTGCTTTGCTCCATCACTTTACGTTTTCCACATGAGTTTATATTGTTACAGGTAGTGGCAGGAATGGTGGCGATCTATAGTTTGAGAGAATTGTCCCAACGGTCGCAATTGTTACGGACGGCTTTGGTTGTATTTATCAGTTACGCTTTATTATATTTTGCTTTCGAGCTGATTCATGAAGATGATTTGACCAAGCTGAATACGCGCATGTACATCTATTTTATGATCAACGGTATTTTACTGCTGTTCGCCTATCCGTTACTATTCCTTTTGGAGAAAATATTCGGTTTTACTTCAGATGTGACTTTGGTAGAATTGTCAAATATCAACAATAGCTTGCTTCGGGAAATGTCCGAAGTAGCTCCGGGCACTTTCCAACACTCATTGCAGATGGCAAACCTGGCTGCGGCGGCGGCAAACAAGATTGGAGGTAAAAGCCAGCTGGTACGTACAGGAGCATTATATCATGATATCGGTAAAATGGTGAATCCGGCTTTTTTCACAGAAAACCAGTCGGGAGTCAACCCACACAAGAGTTTAAGTTATGAACAAAGCGCCCAGGTTATCATCAGTCATATTACCGACGGACTGAAACTGGCGGAGAAGCATAATCTGCCCAAAGTGATCAAAGACTTCATTAGTACCCATCATGGACGGGGACTGACGAAGTATTTCTACATTTCATATAAAAACGAACATCCTGACGAAGAAGTGGACCAGGAAAAGTTCCGCTACCCCGGTCCGAACCCGTTCACCAAAGAACAGGCCGTCCTGATGATGGCAGACTCTGTAGAAGCGGCTTCACGCAGCCTGCCGGAGTACACGGAAGAAAGCATCAGCACACTGGTAGATAAGATTATTGACACACAGGTATCTGAAGGGTATTTCAAAGAATGCCCTATTACGTTCAAGGATATAGCAACAGTTAAAGCGCTGTTTAAAGAAAAGCTGAAAACGATGTATCATACTCGTATCAGTTATCCGGAACTAAAGAAGTAAGTAATCCAGCACAAGCATCTTCCAATATATCAAGCACGTTCTCGAACCCTTGCGCACCGCCATAGTAAGGGTCGGGAACATAGTCTGCCACCTTGGTGCGGCAATAATCTGTCATGCGATGGATTTTCTTTTCCGTTTCCAGATCGGGAGCACGTTCCATCAAGTCCTCTATATTACGGTCGTCCATACCGATGATCATATCAAAATGATAAAAATCTTCCGTACAGACAGGACGGGAACGATGGGTCAGATTGTAACCGCGGCGGGAAGCATGCATCCGCATACGGCTGTCGGGCAATTCCCCTCTATGATAACTCAGGATTCCGGCAGAATCCACCTCTATCTCGTGTTCCAGTCCTTCTTTCTTTATGAGAGTACGCATCACTTCTTCTGCCGAAGAAGACCTGCAAATATTACCAAGGCAGACAAAAAGTATTCTTTTCATATATAATCTACAAATGGAGATATTCTTTAAATGATTTCACATCACGGTTCATGATCAGCTCTTCAGGAAACCCGGTAAGCTGCAACAATTCATACAAATTATCGTAACGGGCTATATCAAACGAAATATGCGCGTCACTTCCCAAGATGACCGGAACTTCATATTTCTTGCATAAACGGAGAATGGTGAGGTTGTTCTCACGGGCATCGGGCTTGTTACGGGTGGGCTTTAAAGAACTGTTATTTATTTCCAATAAAGTATGGTGTTCTTTGGCTGCCAATACCATCGGTTCAAAATGCAACGCTGCCGTACCGTCTCCCGGGTGACTGATAATATGAATAAAAGGATTACTGATAGCCTGCACCATTCCATGAGTGTTTTCTTCTATCGTTCCATATTCATAACACAAAGAGTGGATACCTGCAATACGGATATCAAGCATCTTCATATAGTCCTCGTCCAAATCGAGGTTTCCTTTACCATCCAGAATGTTAATCTCAGCCCCCAGCAACAGCTCCACCCCATACATCCGGCGGGGAACCACATGCAAGTTTCTAAAATAAATAGGATGGCAAGTACCGGGAATACCGGGCGAATGTTCCGTTATCCCTAAAACTTTCAATCCCTTACCGGCGGCAGCTTGCGCCATTTCTTGTAAAGTACTGAATGCATGCCCGCTGGCAATGGTATGGGTATGTACGTCTAATTCTATCTTCATCTTTATTTTCGTTTATCTTTTCTATTATCATCCAGTGCATGGACCAGTTACTGTGGATCTACATCATAATATACTAACAACGAACGGAAACGTTCATCTTCCAATATGGCACGTTGCACGGCAAGCAGATAATCACGCACTTTCTTTATAGAAGCATTCTGCTCCACTTTCACAATCATTTTCTTTATAAATAAGGTCTGGATACGGGCCACCGGCGGTTTGTCCGGGCCCAATACCCTGTCGCCCAATCCGGAACGGAGCTGTGCTGCCATGGTATCCGCCGCCAGATCCAGAACGTCTTCTTTGCGATGTTTCAAATATACATAAATCAAACGATAGTAAGGCGGATACTTAAACATCTGCCGTTCTGCCAATTGATCGTAGTATAATTGTTCATAATCATTATGTATCACTTGATGAATAACAGGCAAATCCGGCGATTTGGTCTGAAGGATGACCAGTCCTTGCTTATTTTTACGCCCGGCACGTCCTGCCACTTGGGCCATCAGTTGGAAAGCACGCTCATAGCTCCGGAAGTCCGGGAAGTTCAACATCGTATCCGCATTCAGAATCCCCACCACACTGACATGATCAAAGTCCAATCCTTTGGATACCATCTGAGTACCAATCAGTATATCCGTCTTCCCTTGTTCAAAATCCGCAATAATTTTCTCGTATGCGGTACGAGTACGAGTAGTGTCCAAGTCCATCCGGGCAACTTTTGCTTCAGGAAATATCAACTTGATATCATCTTCTATACGTTCCGTACCGAAACCACGATGCATCAATTCCACTCCACCACATGCCGGACAGGAACGGGGAACCTGATAGGTATATCCGCAGTAATGGCAAGTCAGCTGGTTCAGCCCCTTATGATACGTCAGACTCACATCACAGTTCTTGCATTTAGGAACCCAGCCGCAGGTATGACATTCTATCATTGGAGCGAAACCGCGACGGTTCTGAAACAGGATAACCTGCTCCTTACGCTCTAATGCCTCTTTTATCTGCTTGACCAGCACCGGTGAGAAAGGCCCCTGCATCCGCTTTTGATGCGCCAGTTCCTTGATGTCAACCAGTTCTATATGAGGAAGCCTGATATCTTTATATCTTTCTTTCAATTCTACCAAGCCATACTTTCCCGAGGTAGCATTAAAGTAAGTTTCCACACCAGGAGTAGCCGTTCCCAACAGCACTTTCGCCTTGAACATAGAAGCCAGCATGATGGCTGAACTACGGGCATGGTAACGTGGGGCGGGGTCTTGCTGTTTATACGTATTCTCGTGTTCCTCATCTATGATGACCAGCCCCAAATTACGAAAAGGCAGAAAAATAGAGGAACGGACTCCGAGAATCACGTCATAGCTCTTCTCTCCCAACTGTTTCTGCCATATCTCCACCCGCTCAGCGTCCGGAAACTTGGAATGATAAATACCCAGCCGATGTCCGAACACCCTTTTCAAACGCTCAGTTATCTGAGTGGTCAGTGCAATTTCCGGAAGCAAATATAAGACTTGCTTTCCTGTTTTCAGCACCTCCTGAATGAGGTGGATATAAATTTCCGTCTTGCCACTGGATGTAACACCATGCAGAAGACACACATTTTTCTCTCTGAAGCATTGAAGAATGTTGCTATAGGCCTGTTGCTGCGCAATATTCAGCGGATTAATATCACCGGTATCCAAAATTCCTTTATCCAAACGTCCTATCTCCTGATGATAGACCTCAAAGACTTTCTTTTCGACCAATCCGTTAAAAACGGCAACAGAACCTCCTGACTTTTCAAGCAGCTCTTTCTTTGTTACTTCCTTTAAAGCATACCCTTTGGTTACCCAACCGGACAATTCCACATACTTCATTAATATCATCAATTGTTTAGGAGCACGTGACAATTCATTGAACAGCCGTTGTAAGTAAGCCTCATCCGCTTCTCCGTTCACCAATCTCACCCTCGCCTCAGTACGCGGTTTGTAATTACGTTTCAGTTCCTCCTTGACAAAGATGGCTTCTTTGTCCAACAAAGACTTGATGACAGTCAACACATTTTTCAGTCCGCTGTTTTTTTCCAACTGGGTTACACACTGTTCTGTATCCCGACTCAACAAATCTAGAATTTTCTGCTCTTTCTCCGGTAACGGTGCGGTGGTCTCAAAATCGGGATTATATTCCACCAACGTTTCGCTTTCCAGTTTCATACCCGAAGGGATAGCCGCCTTGTACACATCTCCTAATGTACAAAGATAATATTCCGCCAGCCATTGCCAGAACTCATATTGTTTCGGTAACAGTACCGGAGATGAATCCAGCACTTCAGCTATATCCTTCGTTTCATACCCCTCCGGGGCCGCATAATGTACATTTGTCACTATTGCCGTATAGAACTTTTTCTTTCCAAACGGAACAATCACCCGACAACCAATCTGTACCATCTCTTCCATCTCCTGAGGAAGGGAATAAGTGTATTGGTTGGCAATAGGTAATGGAACTATGACATCTACGAATTTTTTCATGGTGCAAAATTACAAAAAAGGAGGCATTCAGTAAAGAATGCCTCCTTTTTATCTTTTATTAAATAAGGTTGTCTAGAACAAGTATGCCAAAGAAACTTGCCAAGTGTTGTTCTTTATCTTCACATCCTGAGTAAGTGGTTTACCATCAAGGATTATATTAGGGTCAGCATAAAGAGTGGCAGTATGCCCCAAAGCAAAATTATAATTCACGCCAAGCTGTAAATGGCGGATCAGTTTCACACCTGCCCCCACATTGAAGCTGGTGTTGTTCTTCTTCAGATCATAATTCATAAATCCTTTCTTATTACCAATATTGAAACCGAACTGAGGCCCGGCAGCAATATAAGCACCCAACATACTTCCAAGTCCGAAAGACCATTTCAAATTTACCGGAATCTCAATCGTTTTCAGTTTTGCATCGGTGGAATATCCCTTTGCAGCCAGTTCTGTCTGTGAATACAAAGCCGCAACATCCGCACCAATCCCAATAATGGGCAGGGTGAATTCAGCCATCGGACCAATGAACCAACCGGTTTTATTATCTCCTTTTAAATCTGATTTCGAGAAACTAACCTTTGACAGGTTCAAGCCACCTTTTACTCCAAAGTGCAACTGAGCCTGAGCAGGAGCAGCCATCATCAAACATACAGCTACCATTAATACACTAATAATCTTTTTCATGTTTGTCTATTTTTAGTTTACGCCACAAAGATAAACACTTTTTCCATGTATAATGTTCAATCTCTCAGGAAAGTTACATTACGCTTTCCAATACCCCCTTCCAAGAAGAAATATCAAACAAAAAACGGACAGAATTTTTTATTCTGTCCGCTATGTTCTCTTTCTAATATTCTTCTTCGTTGAAGAAATTAATACATATTGATTATCAATATTTTATATTGTAATCAATGAAATTTGCGCAAATAAACCGCGCTATCTGAGATGGTATAAGACGATTGACAAACATATTGGACAAACAAAAATGTTTGGAATTTCTCTACCGTTGTTTTGTCAAAGTATACCCTTCCGCATCATTTTCACTTTTATCATAAGCATTATCAATATACTTTTGAGGATTTGACAAGAATTCATCTTCTTCTACAAAAACAATATAAGAGCCGATTAACGCATTTACACACTTACATCGACAACAAGAGTACACTTTGGAATTCTAGTTATACCTAATTATTGTTTATAATATCGTAAACCTTTGAATCATAATAATTAGTAACCGAACATCCATCTGGGTTAATTGATGTATATTTAAACCAATCATATCCTCCGATAAAAAATCACAGTATGTTATTGAATATAAAATTAGAAATACTCCCTTAGATAAGTCAATATAACCGACTGAGAGGCTGATTATATTTACAAATATACAATTTTAATTTTTATTTACTTTTAATATATTCAACACTAATTATTATAATAATATAAATATTGGATTAATAAAAAGAAAATTAAAGCAACAACTGATTTGGATGATCAGCTGTTGCTTTAATAAATTACTTTTGTTTAACTTGATATTTATTTCAATATCCCTCATTCTGGGAATAAAGTCCTGGCACAGCGTTCATCTGGTCCAAAGGTATGGGATAAAGATATCGTCCGTTTTTTAATTCACTTTTGTCCGTTCCGTCAGGATTATTATAATTGTCGAACATCCTTGTGATTGCAGACTGCCATTCTCCATATCTGACAAGATCAAACCAACGTATACCCTCACCTGCCAGTTCCACGCGCCGTTCACGCTTTATCAATCGTAATGCGTCCGCACTGGTGGAGGCTGTTTCCGGATCACAACCGGCACGTTCCCGAATTTTGTTAACATAATACATTGCTTCCACTACATTACCTTCATCTGCTAGTAACTCCGCATACAGCAGCATCATATCCTCCAAACGAAGTATTGGAAAGTTCACCGGCCAGTCATAGTCACCAGCCATTGAGCTTTCATCAAAGGACATACCCAGTTCTGCCAGTTTGGGCTTACTTGGCAGATATTTGTAAAACATGGTCTTTGTATATACTTCCACTGTCGTACCGTCCTCTAGAATCACATTTTCCCGATCATTGGTGTATGCAGGATAGTTGGGTTCCTCTTCATAACCTTCCAAAATAGTGAAGCCAATTCCACGTCCGTCTTTTTTCCCATTAGAGAAAGTTCTTTCGAACTCATATTCTAAAGTTTTTTCCACCCAAATGGAATTTCCAAAAATCCTTCTGCTTGTATACGAAGGGGGCAGACCTGGACTGAAATTAAAGATGAGATAATTACGGTTCTCGTTGGTTCTATGTTGGATTGCGAAGATTGAATATTTATTATAATAATCCGTACTTGGCATCCACTGCTTTCTCCATTCATCCAAAGTAGGAGCCCAATATTTGTCACCATTGGCAACAGAATAGTTCAATATGTTTTCCAATTGTGTCTTGGCCAAACTTTTGGCATTACTGTCATTATAGGGTGAACCAGCCAGTGTCATATAAACACGTGCCAGCATTGCTTCAGCAGCCATCTTATCAGCACGTCCTTCGGAAGAAATTGAACTGCCTGAGGCACTTACCATCTGTTCCTTATAAGGAAGTTTATTTTTTGCTTCAGTCAAATCAGGGATGACAACAGTCTCTATAATCTCGCGTGGAGTGGACTGGCCTATTCCTTTCACTTCTGAAGGAGAAACCGGAGTAACGATTAAAGGGACATTACCCCAAAGACGCGCCAGTTCAAAATAGCACCATCCCCTCATAAAAAGCATTTCTCCTAGGAACTGTTCCTTGATAGAGGTCTTGTCGCCAAAATCACATCCTTCTATTTTCGTCATCGCCACATTGGCATCGTAAATGACCTTGTATAAAAGATTCCATGCGTTGTTAAACATACCCAAATCTTCTCCGGCACGGAAAGTACCGATTTCAGCATATTCCCTCAAGCCATTGGGTCTGGGCTCCACCCATGCATTGTCAGAACGGCATTCGGACATATGCAGGTACACATAATTGGAGATTTGATCAAGGTCACCATATACACCTATGACCCCCTGTTCCGACTGGGCCGCTGTCTGATAGAAACTGTTGGAAGAAAGCAGGTCGGAAGGAGCTGTCTCTAAAAAATCATCACAGGAAATAACGGACAACGCAAGAGCGCCCATCCATAATATATTCTTTAATTTAAACATGATTCTATATCTTTTATATTAGAAATTAACATTAATACCAATTGTGTATATGCGCGGAATAGGATAACCTCCATAATCCAACCCTACAGCACTTTGGCCTCCGGGAGAAGAGCTGGAAGCCGTATTGGCAGCCTCTGGCGAATAACCTCCATAATAATTGTCCCACCTGGCTAGGTTCTCAATGGAAACATAAATACGAGCGTATGAGACGAACTTGGGATTAATAGGAATTTTGTAACCAATTGTTAAATTTTTTACACGAAGATAATCAGATGAATATAGCCAGCGAGAATCTAAAGTTGTCCCTGTTGTGGTGCTTAGAATATATGGAGTCTTTCCGTCTCCCTGTTCCGTTTCAGACCACCATGCATTCCGCCAGCGCCCCAATACGTTGCTGCTAGCTCCCATGCTCGGACGGTCAAAAGCACGGCCAAAAACACCAAAAATCTTACCGCCTGTTTGTGCGGTCAACAAGATGGAAAGATCAAAATTCTTATAACTGAAATTGTTGGTCATACCAAAAACGTATTTAGGAGTGGGTTGCCCAAGATAGGCCTTGTCATTTGCATCAATGTAGCCATTATTGTCAATGTCCGCATACCGGATATCACCTGGCTTGACTGTACTTCCTTGAAAAGTGACCGGTGTCCCATTGTGGGCCGTACTGTAAGCGTCAATTTCAGCCTGGGTCTTCCAAACACCGATTGCATCATACATGTAGAAAGTATTAATGGGTTTGCCCACCATTAGCACATTTGAATTCTGTCCGCTGCTAAAGCCTGAGTAAACTGGAGTATTGTCCACACCCAATGATTTTACCGTATTCTTATTATAAGAGATGTTCAGCGAAGTACTCCATGAGAAGGCACCTGTCAGATTTTTTGTATTCAATTCTATTTCAAAACCCTTATTGTCAATATCCCCCAAATTGTCCCATACGGTGGAGAAGCCGGATGCGCCTGGCACAGGAACCTGGTAAAGCAGATCAGATGTCCGTTTAGTATAATAATCCAATGACAGCTGGATACGGTTGTTCACAAATCCCAAATCAACTGCAAAGTCTGCACTTTTAGTTTTTTCCCATCCAAGATCTGGATTACCTAGAGAATTGGCTTGGTAACCAGCCTGTCCGGCATAGGTTACGGTTGATAAAGTGGCATAGGCGGCAGTGTTACTGATATTGTTATTACCTGTTTCACCATAACTTACTCTGAATTTCAAGGTATTCCACCAAGGTAAATTCAATTTCTTAAAAAAATTCTCATTGGAAATCATCCATCCTGCGGATACTGCCGGAAAGACACCCCATTTATTGTCAGCTCCAAATATTGAGCATCCGTCATAACGCAAACTTCCTGAAAACATGTATTTTTCCTTGTAATTATACTGCAAACGACCAAAAACGGATGCCAGGTTCTTTTGGGTTTTCTCTGTGACAGTATTGGTTTTCACACTCACTTTGGAACCATCAAAAGACCCTTGAATCGCATCATTGGGAAACGGGCCGGAGAAACTTTGATTAGTAGAGAATCCCGTGTTGCTTTTTTCAGAGGAAGCACCGGCCATGATATTGAAAGTATGCCCCCCAAAACTGAAATCATAATTGGCCACAGCCTGCAGAAGTGTTTCCCAGGTTCTTTCTGTCAGATGAGAACCGGATGATTTTGCCCCTTCTCCCTGTGCCCAGTTGCCGGAAGCCGCAGTTGTATAATAAGTGTTGGAGTCTTTATCATAATATTGCGCAGACCCGGAAAGTTCTATTCGTAAATCCTTGATTGGGGTGATTCGCAGAAACGCATTACCAGTCATGCGCATTATGCGGTTTTCATTCGTATTGTTCTCCATATAATAAATGGGACTTGAGGCACTGCCGGCCCAGTTGTATTTGAGATTTCCATTCGCATTAGTCATATACCCCACACCGGGTTCTGAAACGGGAGCGGATGTCAGTACATGATGTACTTCGGAATCCTTTCCATTGGCAAGTCCCGATCCCTGCTGCACTATATAAGTGGGAGCTAGATTCATGCCAACCGCTATGTATTTGTTTATCTTGGATTCCAGATTTGTACGGAAAGAATAACGTTCATAATTGGTTCCTGTTGCAATACCTTCCTGATCCATATATCCCCCGGAAAAGAGATAGGAGGTATTTTCTGTACCACCGGAAACACTCAGGCTGTAGTCCTGTACAATTGCATTGCGGAAGAATTCATCTTGCCAATCAAGCAGGCACAACTCTTCCGGATTATTCGTATAAGTATGCGAGTCCTGTATATCTTTCCCTAAATATTTAAACCACCGCTCATCAAAGGCATAGTTGTAAGAGGCACTGGTTCCTTCCTGAATTCCAAGATTGGCCAAACGTGTTTCATTACTATCCGCTATACTGGCATTGGTCACCCCCTTACTTCTTGCCTGAGCCAAATAATTGGCATCCAACCATTTTAATTTGAACTCCATCCATTCGGTGGAGCTTAACAAGTCCATCTTTTTTTCCAGCTGTTGAACACCGTAACTGGCATTGAATGAGATTTTGGGTTTGCCACTCTTCCCTGTTTTGGTCGTAACCATTACCACTCCGTTGGAACCGCGCGAGCCATAAATAGCTGCGGAGGCGGCATCTTTTAAGACCTCAATGGATTGAATATCAGATGGATTAACACCACTCAAGGTTGACATCGGAACACCGTCAACTACATATAATGGATCGGAACTAGCATTGACAGAGGCTGCACCACGTACACGAATCTGCAAATCCGCTCCTGGTTCACCTGTTGTTGTACGTACTTGTACACCTGCCAATTGCCCTTGCAGGGCTGTTTCGGCACGCGCCAACGGACGGTTCTCTATTCCTTTGGAATCCATTTTAGTTACCGCTCCCGTCAAAGTGCTTTTTTTAACCGAACCATATCCTATGACTACGACTTCGTCCAATGTCTCGGTATCTTCTGTCAATACCACTTTGATATTGCTTTGCCCTTTAACTGATATATCTAAAGTTTCATATCCAACAAAACTAATCTGCAAAATAGCATTATCGGCCACATTTCTCAAGACAAAATTACCGTCAAAATCGGTAATCGTACCATTGGTAGTACCTTTGACCAACACACTGGCACCAATTATATTTTCTCCATTTTTGTCACACACAGTACCTGAGATATTCTTTCCTTGTGCGAATAACATCATAGTAAACGTCACAAGGATACCGAAAGATAATATCCTTGGAATCTCCGGATGCCATTTCATTACAAATTTTAAGTTTTCCATCTTTGTATTTGATTAAAATTAAACATAAAATAAAATCATATAGCAAATATAACAACAAAAGTTATGCTAAAAAATGTATTTTTGTACAAAGACATGGAAAATTGTACGCACAAAGGCAAAAAATAAATGAAAGCAGGACAATATGATGCTCTTTTACCGTTTAAATCCACTGAACTGTCAATATATCCATATTTTTTCCCATTATTACATAAGTTTCATTTCCGACAGCTGCCTATCATTGGCAATATTACAAAATGCCTGTCTCATGAATATCCCATGTTTTTCGTTTCTGTCCACATTACTTCATCAGATGAAGCTGCCTTATAAACATACGCACCAACGGCTATAATTCTTTCAGAAAACGTAAGAATCAGATAACGGTGAGTTTCACCTATTTTATATTCTTCCCTTGAAAAATAAAGTACTCTCATTTCCAGCAAAATCTACAATTCTAGATAGAATTTTCAGGTTCAAAATTAGCTAATATCTGGAATAAAATGAAGCCCCAGTGCATCGCTGCAGTGAGACTTCTCCACCTTAAATTCATCTTATGTCATTTTAATGAATTATATTTCCATTCCGGCATCCGTCGTCAATTCCTTTATCCGGGGTCATCTGCCTGTTCAGAAAATAATCGGCATAAAGAGTGTATGTTCCGTTTTTCATAGAAACTGATCAGCCCTTTGCGGTAATTCAGGATGTCGGCATCCTTCGATGAATGGACCGGAATCAATCCGGCATTCATTATCACAATGCTTTCCACAAGACGTGCCGTACGTTTGTCGCAGTCAATAAACGGTTGTATCCAATGTTACAATGAAGATACACAACACGTTCAAGGGGATTTCCCGACTCCAGCCTTTTTATGATTTTCCAGTGTAGATATCGAAGTTAGTACCAAATTTTAATGCCAACTCTGCGGCATGACTTTCACATAATTCGTCGTTTCATCCCATATATAACCTCCTGTATAATTATAGTTGAACAAATAATCCGCATCACACCGGAGTAATATCCACTCATCGGCATTCTCAGCTCTCCAATATAAATATAAAACTGGAATGGCATATTTTACCCCATCATGTCGGGAAGTAAGTCTTTTGAATGGGAACTGACAAGTCATAATGCCTTTCCTGAAGCGTGTTTCTGCAAGAATGTTCACAGAAACCTTACCGATCTCATCTTTCCATTCCTCATTATTTACTATTCCTTTCTTTTTGGTACTTGGATTATATGAGTTGAACTTCAGCTTGAACTCACGTTTCCAGACCGCTTTTATTTCGCCTCTCAGTACTTTTTCTCCCCGGTTGGATAAAGTGCATAGACACAAAAGGCATCAATACGATGCGTATCGGTGAGTTGGGAAAACAAAGAGATGTTTGCATATCATCAAAAAGGAAAGATAGAAGCGCTGAAAGCTGCACAGCGAAAAGCAACTTATTTAGTTTAAGCATTGGGTAAAAAGTTGGGTAGCGTGATTCGTATTGTAGAAGGAAATAATACAGGTGTCATTCCATTCGCGCAAAGTAATGTCATGTCTTCTGATGCTACTTTGTTCGACAGTTTTCGCACGATAAAGAAGAATTATTCTATATTAGTACGGTTTGAAATTGTGGATTGATGAATTGCTGTCAAAGAGTTACTCAAGTAAGCAAAACGATGCAAACCACGGCAATTAGAACGGTTGCTAAATCATTACCCTAAAATGAGAAAATTCTTCTAACTTCTTTTATTTCAAATAAGTATATTTCTTATACAGATTTACTGAAAAATAAAAGTATGTACCTTTTTAGACAGATGCTTTTTTAACTCTTTATTAAGTAAAGTGATTTAGTCTTGTATGAAAATGGTTGTTGACAAAAAAGCCGGCAGTCGTTTTTTTATTTTAGTTTGATGGAAGAACAGCTTTTTCCCCTGATAATTTGTGGTAAATAGCATCAAATATCTTACTTATCAGAAGTTGTTTGAGAAATATTTAACATTAATATATTCGTTGGTATTTATAAAACAATCATATTTGTGTAGCATTTTTATATAAATATTTGCAATAATCAAATATAAAAATACAAATCCGTTTTTGTGTGTTTTTCATTCGGCTGCGAAGTTCGATAAAAGCTACGACAAAAACAAGTCTGCCCATCTATATTGGACAGGTGTCTTGATAAACATTGTTTTGAAACAGGTTTTAGTTCTAAAAAAGACCAGCTGTTTGAAAACATTCCGGCAGTCGATTCTTTATGATTTTCACTCTAACAGAATGTTTTATTGCATTATAGTCTAAAGGTGTTATTATGTTTGCTATTGATTTATTAATATAAAAACTATACTTGTTCAAAAGTATTCGGAGGTAATAGAAATTTTGCAAAGTATAAAGAGGATTTATAATAGTCGAACTGTATATGTATCTGGCGCAGCAGCTGAATACATGCCAGATGGTAAAGAAGTATACGAAAAATTTATAAGCAAATTAAGCAGCCGCTTAATTTGTGAAGGATATAAAATTGTTTCAGGATATGGCTTAGGCGTGGGCAGTGCAGTAATAAGTGGTGTTCTTTCTGAAATATATTATAATCAGAAAAAATCACTTACGAATCAATTAATTCTGCGGCCTTTTCCTCAAGGGGAAGATGCTAAAAAATTATGGGAAACTATAGACAAGATCTGATATCATATAGTGGTATATCCATTTTCTTATTGGGAAACAAGGAAGAAAATAAAACCATCGTTTTGTCTAATGGCATGCGATCTGAGTATGAAATTTCAAAAAGACAAGGTAATTTTCTAATACCTATTGGCCGAACAGGATATATGTCTAAAGAGTTATGGGAGGATTTATTAAGAGAAAAGCAAGATGATCATACATTTGACATTTATCGTCATGATATTGAGTCTTTAGGTGATAGCAAGAAAACTTTGGACGAGATAGTTGAAATAGTGATTGGATTAGTTAAAAAGGTAAAATGATTATGGTACATAAAACATTTATTTCTTATAAATATAGCGAGACACAGAATCTTCGTGATAGAATATAAGAAGTATTGGGAGATGATGCAAGTTACTATCAGGGTGAAACGTGTGATTCTCCAGATTTAACAGATAAATCTACTGAACATATGCGTAAAAAATTAAGGGATATGATGTATGACACACCTGTAACAATTGTAATTATTTCTCCTTTACATAAAAGAGAGCAAGTGGATTGATTGGGAAATTGAATATTGTCTCAAAGATATAACAAGAAAAAATAGAATATCACATGCTAATGGAATTGTTGGGGTCATAATGAAAGTAAACGGACCTTTTTATTATACGGCTAATGTTACAAATGGAGTCTGCCTTCGTATCACAGCAAAAGACCTTGCTATGATTTTAGCTCTTACAGCATTGATTACAGATGATTTATGTTTCCCCTCCGCTATTTTCCTTTTATAATATGCTTTCATCTTCGGATCCTAAGAGATGGCAGTAATAGCTGCCCAGGTAAGGTATACTTTTACTTCTTTGTTAGCCAATGAAGAAGTCTGCGTTTTTCCCCATATGGAAATACCTGAAGTATGTTCAAATGGGGCAACCCCACAATAGCAGGCAAATTTCCTCGGGTTGTCAAATCTTTGAAAATTGTCAGTAACATACAGTAATACAATAGCATTGATAATTCCTATTCCTTTTATACTTCTTAATAGCAAGTAGTTTGTGTAAAGCGATGTACTGACGGCTATTAGTTGCTCCATATCCTCTTCCACCTCCAGGATCTTTTCTTTTATCGACTTGAGCTGCTCTTCCAAAAAAGAAATGGCTTCTGTCACATTAGCCAACTTAGCCATCTGGGAGAATGTTGCCAATAACTTTATGCTTGATACTTTTTGCTTGACCAAATTGTCACGTATAATAATCCATCCTTGTAGTCTCACCAAGTCTTTGTCAGGTAATTTGTATAACTCCAGTTTTCGATAGTGTAATACCGCATAGTTCGATAGTTCGCTATTCTTTTGGCGTCAATGCGGTCATTTTTGCCTCGTTGCAAGCCTATGGACTTCTTGATGGTCAACGAGCAAACCAAAGCCAGGGAAAATCCCATGGAAACACTGGAAACTGATAACTCTGTGACATAACTTCCCATGTTTTCAGCACAGAATAAGAGTTTGGATAAAGAGAGATGATAACCAGCTATCCAATCCAATAAAGATTGGATCCCTTCTGGAATGTTATCAAAAGACTTCTGAGACAACTCTTTTTCGTCCGCAGACATTAATGATGCATCGAAAGTTTTTTTTCTACATCAAGACCTACAAAATGAGAATAATTCATAACTTCGTATTTACAGTATTAAACATGAAGGAGAAACAGCTAATACATTTATTAGGTCGTGAGCCTACAATTCTAACTGGCTAGGTTCTCCTATTAAGAGAGTTGCAGTCTGATTCAGCCTATAGTCATTTAAGACTAGTGTTAAAGTTAGTTCACTGCAACTCTTCTTTTCAAATATACACTTATATTTTATTGTGATATTTAATACTGCAAATGTAAATGTCTTAAAATGAAGTGAGATGGCCTCTCTTTTTGCATTTCAGATTTAAGTTTTCCTTAAGAATTTTATCCGACAGTTTCTTCAAGTATGAAAGCCTTCTATAAGGCTACTTTTGCAAGATTATGTGCTATGGTCAGCAATCCAAACCCAATTTCCACTTTCTTCAGTCCACGAAGATGAAACCTCTTGAAATGTTTGTTGTTCTTGAGGTTTCCAAATACCGCTTCCACATCCTGCAGTTTCTGGCTCCTATATTTAAACCCTTGCGGTGAGAGAAGTTTTTCACGTTCTCACTCCTTAATTTTTCTCAATCGATGATTCACCTGTACAATCCTTTCTGCCCCTGCCTTTGTATTTCCGACATCTTAAAGAACATCCCTTGCTGTTCTGTGCCCTGTATCTTGATATGGTCTGTTTAAAACCGTTATCCATCGTCCGTCTTACATCAGCGGGTCTTTTCATCTTTTGCCTTATCTAGGCAGTACATCCCGTTCATTTTTTCATTATAATAGAAGTTGGTAAACAGGAAGGGATCATTTCTGAACTTTTTCTTCTGTTCCTGGTGGAAATCGTTATATTTTACAAAAGCCTCGATATCATGCCCAAAGCATACAGATATTTTTTTCACTTCCATAGTTCGTTTCAAAGCAGCTACTTCAGATTAATTGTTCCTAACTTCGAAAACATCTTAGGTTTAGGAAGTAGCTATACACTTCTGAAGAGTAGTTATGTCTATATACGAACTTACCCAAGGATACGTTAATGTTCGTAAACTTGGGTAAGATTTTATAGATATTGTTTGGAGAGGACTTAGAATTCAACCTCTTGATTTTATAATATATTTTACTTTAATGTTATGATAATTGTTTCTCCCTCTTTGGTATCAATATCATACAAATAAGTTTCACGTAATTTTATTCCTTGAATTTTGGCTTTTTCACTTATCATAGGACGAGAAATTGTTTGTACATGAAATAAAGGATTAGGATTGGGATTATGGTCATTTACTAATTTTAAGTCTTTATTGTCATGTAGTAACTGCCAATATGAACGAAGACGCAAATTCCCTCCTATAGTTGAGCGAATGACCGCTTTTTTTATTTTACCGTCCTGCCAGTTTAATTCTTCCAGTATAAAACCACCTCTAATACGTAAGCCTTTCACTTTTCCCTGTTTAAAGTTTGAAGGCAAAGCTGGCAACAGATGCACTGCTTCATCATGACTTTGTACCAGCATTTCAGCAATGCCGGCAGTACAACCAAAGTTACCGTCAATTTGAAAAGGAGGATGGGCGTCAAATAAATTAGGATAAGTACCTCCTCCTGGACCTTTCTGATTCTGAGGACTGACAAAAGTCAACTGTTTTTTTATTAACTTGTAAGCATGATCACCGTCAAGCATACGTGCCCATAAACAAACTTTCCATCCCATCGACCAACCTGTTGACAGATCACCACGCTGTATTAATGTGTTTCGAGCAGCTTCAAGAAGTATGGGAGAGCGATACGGTGAGATCTGATAACCAGGGAAAAGTCCCCATAAATGAGAAACATGACGGTGGTGATCATTAGGGCTATCCCAGTCTTCAAACCACTCTTGAAGTTGTCCATATTCCCCCACCTGCATTGGAGGCAATTGATTACGCATTGTTTTTAGGGTATCACATAAGGTAGAGTCTTGAGATAAGATTTTAGCCGCCTCACAGGTATTGGAAAATAAGTCGAAAATTAATTGGTTGTCCATGGTGTTTCCAGAAAATAAACTAGCTTTCTGTTTTATTTTCTTAGGAGAATTTTCAGGAGACGGGGAAGGGACAACAACCCAATAACCTGTATTAGGATTTTGTACTAAAAAATCAATAAAAAATTTGGATGCGCTTCTCATTATGGGATATATTTTTTTCAGATACTCTTTATTTCCAGAGAATAAATACCTATCCCATAAATGTTGACACATCCAAGCTCCCGCTGTTGGCCATACGCCACAATAAGCACGGTCTACTGCCCCTGTTACACGCCATAAATCGGAATTATGATGAAGAACCCAACCGCGACATCCGTACATTTGATCAGCTGTTTCACGTCCACTTTGGCTCCAATCTTGTATAATTTGAATTAACGGTTCATGTAATTCTGATAAGTTCGTAACTTCAGCTGGCCAATAATTCATTTCAGTATTAATATTTGTGGTATAATTACTACTCCATGGTGGACGTACTTTAGCATTCCATTTGCCTTGCAGATTAGCGGGCTGACATCCAGGTTGAGAAGAAGAAATCAAGAGATAACGTCCGAATTGAAAATATAGAGAAACCAAATGAGGATCATAAGAGGACTCAAATTCTTTTAAACGTATATTTGTTGGTTTATTGATTTGAGGACTGTGACCCAATTCTAAAGTAACTCGATTAAACATTTTTTTATAAGCTGCCACGTGCTCTATCTTAGCCTTTTCAAAATCCTTCATTGAATTTTTAAGGTATTTCTCATTACGTTCATAAGGATTGGCTGAAATATCTTTGTAGTTGACAAAGTTAGTAGCCATAGAAACATATAAACATATTTCTGTAGCTTTCTCTACTTTAATTAAAGTATCATTTAACGCAAAGACTTTTCCATCGCTATTTTTCACAGATAAATCAGCACAGTAATGTACCTTTCCTGGTATATGATTATTACCGCTTGTTATGCCTTCTAAACGTAGTTTTTTCTTTCCACAAGCACTTCGTTTTGGAGCGTCCATTGGTGTTTGAAAAAATAGTTCACAATTAATACTACCCTTTTTAGATGATTTGATATGTTTGATTATCAATTGGTCTGTAAAAGATGCAAATGTTTCTTCTGTAATTTCTACATCTTTGATTTGATAACGGGTTGTAGCTATAGCACGAGTTAAATCTAATTCACGATAATATTTTTTTATTTGTTTATGGTTCTTATAACGGATATTAAGGTTTCCAACTGTTTGATAAGGCATTTCTCGTCCTACAGGAGATAATATTTTTTTTTCAGCCATATTTTGGGCCTCTTCATAATGCCCATCAAAAATCAGACGTCTTATTTCCTTTAATGCTCCTTTGCCTTCTTTATTATAGTTTTGATAGGGTGAACCGGCTGATACGGTTTCTTCGTTCAGCTGTAATTGCTCTAACTGAGGATTTCCAAAAACCATGGCGGCAATACGCCCATTACCTATAGGAATTGCCTCTTCCCAGTAATGGGCTGGAGTATCATACCAAATTTTATAATTTTCTTGTGCATAACATGGGATTTTCAATAATGCTAGCAAGCATATGCACTGACATTTTTTTAGAATATTCATAATACTTGATTTTTGATTGATTAAAATTTTAATTAGAAAGATATTTTACAAATATACCTTTTATTGTCGATTTTGAAATGTAAAAACGTACAATAGATATGGAAAAAACAACTACTTTGTATAATATCAAATATGTGTGGAAATGAATTTATATTTTTTTATTACAACGTACAAAATTCTAGGCTTTGTGTACAATATAACATTTCGAATAGATATTTTATTATTAAATTTGCGATCGAATTTAAATTTAATATTAATAAAAATAAAGTATGAAAAACAAAAAAAAAATTGTCTTGCGATGTCTCGCCATGAGAAAAAGCTTTCAGAAATCATTCTTTATTATTTTCTTTTTTGCATGGGCTATTGGAACTTTAGCTCAAATTAAAGTTGTAAAAGGAGTAGTATTGGATACGCAAGGAGAACCTGTTATAGGAGCCAGTGTCGTGGTAAAAGGAGTACCTAACGGTGTTATTACTGATTTCGATGGTAAATTTAGTATACAAAACATTCCAGATGACGCAACTATTCAAATCAGTTTTGTCGGTTACAAGACACAAGATATTTTAGTAAAAGGAAAGAATTATTTTAATATAACATTGCAAGAAGATGCAGAAATGTTAGAGGAAGTGGTAGTGATAGGCTATGGTAGTGTGAAAAAAAGTGATGTTACAGGGGCCTTAACACAAGTGTCAGAAAAACAAATAAAAGAACGTCCTGTACAGAATGCATTACAGGCTATGCAGGGAAAAGCACCAGGTGTGGATATTACAACTAACAGCCGTCCTGGAGAAGTGGGTGAAGTACGTATTCGCGGTAATCGTTCCATAACAGCTGATAATGATCCGCTTTATGTAATTGATGGTATTCCAATGGTGGCTGGTTCCATAAATGATATAAATCCTAATGATATTGAATCCATGGAAATATTAAAAGATGCTTCAGCAACAGCTATTTATGGTTCTCGTGGAGCAAATGGGGTTGTTTTAATTACAACGAAAAATGGAAAAGTTGGTAAAGTGTCAATTAGTTATGATGGAACAGTGACTTTCTCTAAAATTCATTCAATGACTGATTGGATGGATTCTGGGGAGTTGATAGATTGGAATCGTCAAGCATATATTAATGCTGGTGCTTATACAGGGGCATACGGAACCGCACCAGACCCCAATACTGATGGGGATTTGTTATTTGGAGGAATTTCGAGATATCCATATCTTAAGCCTTACTTTAAACAAGCTTGGGAATACAATGCAGATGGTTCTTATAAAATGAGACCTGCTACAGCAGAAGAAATTAAGGCAGGATATGCTACAGAAGTGCCTGTTTATAATTCTAAAAATATTCCAACAACTCCTTGGACAGACTATGTCACTCGTACTGCTGTTACACACAATCATCAGATTTCATTATCCGCCGGTACAGAGAAGTCCAAGCTTTATATGTCATTGGCTTATTTGGATCAAGAATCACCTATGAGAGATCAAGATTTTAAACGATATACAGCTAAAATAAATGGCGAAATACAGGTTGCCAAGTTTTTGAAGGTAGGTATGGGTATTAATGCTAGCCATTCTATTAAAAATTATGGTATTATAAATAATGGGTCAGGTAGTGGTTATAAAGATTCATACGGTTATGCACTTGATAAATTACCTTATGCGCCTGCATATGATGAAGAAGGAATTCCTTTGAATGTAAGTGATGGACCATCTCATTATAATCCAATGTTGGATGTTACTGAAGCTATAAATGAAACACGTTATTATAGTGTGATGTTTAATTCCTATGGAGAAATTGATTTAGGAAAAATATGGTCACCATTAGAGGGATTTACTTGGCGTACAAATTTTGGTACCCAGTATCGTAATTCACGTTATGGAAGTTATTATGGGAACAATTTTTCTAATCCATTAGGTCATTCTGCATATGCTGCTAATACAGCTTATAATGATCATGACCAGCATCTTTCATGGACCTTAGAAAATTTGTTATATTATAATAAGACATTTAATAAAATTCATTCGGTAGGTTTAACCTTAATGCAATCTGCCGAATATTCTCGTTCAGAAGGACTTGAAGTCCGTGCTTTCAACTGTACTTTTCCAACAGCCTTATGGTATAGTGTAGGAAATTCAGATCTAACAAGAGATACTCCTGGGTCATCTTTTAGTACTCAAAGCCGTGCCTCTTATATGGCTCGTTTTAATTACTCACTGATGAATCGTTATTTACTGACTGCTACGGGACGTTGGGATGGAGCATCTATGTTGGCTGTTGGCAATAAATGGGACTTTTTTCCTTCTGTCGCTTTAGCTTGGAAGATGAATGAAGAAAACTTCCTCAAAGGTCTAGACTGGATTGATCAGTTAAAAGTGCGTGTGGGGTATGGTGTTACAGGTAATGCTTCTATTAAACCTTATCAGACTACAGGATCAATGACAACTAATGGATCCGGTAAATATATAGGTATGGGTAATATCTCTAATGTTACTATTGGTGCTAAGGCTTCGGTATTACCTAATAAGGATTTGGGTTGGGAGAAGACAGCCACTACTAATATTGGTCTGGATTTTGGTTTTTTGAACAATCGCATTAGTGGAAGTCTTGAGTATTATGTAGCCAATACATCTGATTTATTACTTAATAAGGCTCTCCCGTATATGAGTGGTTATACGAATATTTTGACTAATGTGGGAAAAACACGTAATAGAGGTTTTGAGTTAACCCTATCAACGATAAATATTAAAACACGTGATTTTACTTGGAAAACTGATTTTACTTTCTCTACTAATAAAGAAGAAATTATGGAATTGGCAAACGGTAAAGTTGACGACATTGCAAATAAATGGTTTATTGGTAAACCTATTAATGATGTTTGGGTTTATAAGTATGATCGTTTATGGCAAAATTCTAATGATGATTTAAGACAATTAGCAATTTATGGAGCAAATTCTATTACTATGCTTCCAGGTATGGCTAAATTAGTTGATCAGCCTTTGATTGAGGTTCCTCAAGGTACAGAAGGTGCAATAACAAAGGATATTGAATATCGAGATATAAATGGAAAGAATATAAGAGAAACTGTAACTTATTTAGATAATGGCTATGGCAAGTTTGACGATAATGACAAACAGCATATCGGATCGTTTTCTCCAAAATGGATCGGTGGTTTTACTACTACTTTTATTTATAAGAATTGGCAGTTGAATTCATTCATTTATGCTCGCATGGGAAGCACATATTATGGATTATTACAGACTTATGGACGTCGTGTTGAAAAAGATGTATGGAGTCCTGAAAATCCTTCAGGCAAATTCCCAATACAACGTACTGGTGGTATAACAACTAATGATTATAGTAATTATATGGGATTTACAAAAGGTAATATGGTGGCTATACGTAATATCGCACTTTCATACAGTTTTCCTGAAAAATGGTTAAACAAAATGGGAGTGACAAACTTCCAAATTTATACTCAAGTTTTGAATCCGTTTATTTTTGGTGGTGAACTAGTGAAAGCAGGTATTAATCCTGACGATACAACAGGTTGGAATACTACAGCTAACAATAATGATACAGGTTTTATTGGTGGTCAGACTAATAACACGATATTGACACGTAGTTATGTTATTGGTTTAAGAATAGGTTTTTAATAAACATTTTAATGAATAAAAGATGAATTTAGTAAAATATATAGCAGTATCCTTAACTGCTTTTAATCTGTTTGCTTGTACAGATAGTTTTTTGGAAGAGAAAATGGTTTCTACAATTACTCAGGATTATTTTGAGACAGAAATAGGTTTGGAACAATTAATAGTTGGTACTTATGATGCATTACGTGTAACTAAACAATACCAGCAGGGCCCATATTGTTTTTTTGCCGCAGTAGATAATATGACATGTAAAAATGCTAATATGGCTTTGTATTCAGCTTCAATGTGGCAATCTAATGGCAAATATACAGCTCAGATGGCAGACGGACTTGCAGGTGAGTTCACTAGCAATCAATTATTAGGTTTTTATCCCTGTATTAATAATTGTAATCGTGCTATAAATTCCATCCGCTCTGGTAAAGCGCAGGGAAAATTTGCATCTGACGCTGTCTATGCGGCTCAAAGTTTATCTGAAGTGTTATTTAACCGTGCATATTGTATTTATATGCTAAATACATTATTTGGTGATGTATATGTACCATTGGAACACACTATATCATTACCTAATAATTACAATTATAGACGTGAAACATCTGCAAATCTTTATAGCTTGATGATTTCAGATTTACGATATGCTTTTGAGAATTTACCAACAGCAACGGAACTAGGGACTAATAACTTAGGGCGTGCAACTAAAGGTGCAGCAGCTCATTTTTTGTCAAAACTTTATTTGCATCGTGCACAAGGAAGTAAATATGGGACGGCAGAATATGGACGTAAAGAAAATGGTACAATAGATAATACAAATGAGAAATCTTATCTTGGAATGTTGTATAAAGGGCAAGGTATTGCAGATTTAGATTCTTGTATTTATTATACTAATTATGTGATTGATCAAGATGGTTATTATGCATTGGAACCAGATTATGCAAAAATGTTTGAACACAAATTAGACGATTACTCGAATGAAAATAGTCGTGAATTTATTTTATCTTGCGTTTTTGGTACACCGGCTAATAGTGGAGATAATGGACGCTATGGAAATCGTTTAAATGCTTTTCTTTCTACTAAATACGTGAACGCGGCGTGGGGAATCCCTAAATATACTTGGGAGTATGGGGGCAAGGATGATGTGATGGCAGTAACAAATGATTTTGGTTTGGATTTGTTTACAAACAAATTTGCGGATTCCCGCTATCAAAAATCTTTTATCTTAGAATTTACAACGGCTCTCAACGGAAGCGATAATAGTTCTACACCTGCAGTGGATAAAGATTATTATGCATACAATGACCCCAATAATGCAACTTATACTTGGACTCAAAATATGGCGAATTATTTTAATCAAAATATTTTGCCTAGTTACAAACGTCAATCTTGGAAGGGACGAAAAGCTATAGCAGGTGAACATAAAATGGGAACTCAGGATTTAGCTTTTGCTTATGTAGAAAATACTAAAGAAACTGCTTTAGAGATGAAAATAGCTTTAGCGCAACCGTATGTTGTTTTTGCCCGTTGGATTAAAGATGATAATAAATATTATTACCGTCCAACAATCAAATCGGATGGAAGTTCATATAGTTATAATTCAGGAGAATATATGGGACTAGATAAGGTTCAAACTCCAGGGTCTCCTGTTACAGGGAAATATGTTGATCCTAATAGGAATTCATATGACTCTTATTATTCTTCACGTGATGTGCCTTTATTCCGATTAGCCGAAACTTATTTAATACGGGCAACAGCTTATGGGCTCAAGGGGGATTTTGCTTTGGCGATTGATGATATTAATAAAATTAGAGAACGTGCGGCTTTTAAAGCAGGTGAAAGTCGTGCGGAAGTATTGGCACGTCTTCAACCAGGACATGAAGATTTAATTAAAGAAGAACAACAATGGCCTTATACCGTGATAACAGATATGACTTCTGCAATGAGAATAGACGAAAGTTATTGGGATGGTGGCTCGAAGTATTCATTAGCAGAACAATATCCTCCAACAGCTGTTTCAGTAGATGATCGTTTTGTCAATTTTATATTAAATGAAATAGCACGTGAAATGAACTCTGAATTTATTTATTACGAATGGTTACATCATTCTGGATGGCAAGCAGATCGTATTATTTATCACGATCAGACAGGATCAGATATGCAAGGTCTTTGGGATAGTGCTGATAACATTGTAAGTGGAAACGGACCTACTGGTAATGGTTTGGGCAATTTCAAACCTTGGTTCACATTAAAACCTTTTAGACAGAATATCATTGATTTATTAACAGATGAAAATGGTGTACTGTTAACAGGAGAGGGGAAAAAAGCTTATCAGAATTATGGTTATTAAATATATATTTATTCTTAGATTAAAATCAAAATAGGACATCAAAATATGGCTGTTATATTAAGACCAAAAATTGGTTTCTTTTTTTGGTTTTTATATGCCTAATATTGCATATTATCAATTTTAATTATTGATATTTTCATTTATTAAGTTAAACAAGTTAGTAGGTGCACTGAGCTGTGAAGTTCGGTGCATTTTTGATACCCCCCAAATGGGTGTATTATAATAGAGTGTAACTTTAGGGTGGATTCTGATAGTGGTAATCAGTTAATCAAGGGAAGTGAGCTGTGTAGCACGGAATCAAAAGGAAGTGGATGGCAAATTTTCAATTTTATAAATAGGAATTGCATACAAGACTATATATGGAAGACAGACGGAGAAATGAGGATTCTTTTGATTAGTTTATCTGATATCCATGTTCAAGATCTGAAATGCAATGAATGATATTACTTTTGAAAGATTGGAGAAAATACGAAACTGTAATAATTTCAATATCCATTATATCAATAATCTTTTTATAGCCAAAAATCTGAGATTCTATGTATAGATATAACAAGGATATTCAGTAAATATCGTAAAATTAGCCAACTAATTCATACTTAAATTATTGCGAATTAGTCGTTCTGTATCTTCAAGTATTCCGTACGACTTCTTGTCGCACTTCTTTTGCAAATATACATTTTGTTGTCTACAAAAACAAGAAAAATACAACAATAAAAAAGAACAATTACCTTCACAAGCAATCGTCCTCATAGGGATAATATTTATTTTTAAAAGTTTCAGACAATATTAATATATATGGAAATATTATCTTTCCAGTTACACACTGCAATGTGTAATATTTTATTTTGAATAAATGTATGTTTACAGGCAAAAATAAAAGCGATTTTGCAAAAAAATAGATGCAACCAAGTTTCTTAATAAAACACCCCGACTCATCACGAACCGGGGAAGTCCAATTTATAAATTTAAAGTCTTATGATGAAGATTGTCTGTTGCGCTAATGTTTTCGTACTAGCCAGCACAACGACAAGCAAAACGGTTATACAAACACAGGCAAAACCGATTTGTTCAGGCAGCATGGATTCTTTTTTATCCTTTACCTCTTCAGTCTTGGTTTTCTCATGTTTGGTGGAAGTAGTTTTCTTATCAGCTTTGACATTCGTGGTATCGGCTACCACTGTCTGTTTATCTTCCTCCTTATTGAAATCCCCTTCCACATGCCCATTTGCCAGCAATGAAGGTTTCCCGGTCAGGCTGTCGGACGGTTTTCTTGTGTCATAGATATGGAAATCAATTACATAGCTACCATTAGTGGTAATGAGCTCGCTCAAAGAGGTGGTTGATCCATGTACGATATTGACCGATTCACAGGCACTGTCCTTCCTGATTACTTCTGTGTCAAACTTGAGAGTCTTATGCGAGCTGCCACAGGCAAACTGCAGAAACAGACACATAAAGGGAGCCAACAATATGTGCCGGCTTACCCAGTTCATAACCTTATTATATAACCACATCATAAGATCTGCATGATGATTGAAGCGACTACATCGACAGTAATTCCAATTCTCCACGCCCATTCAAGGCGAGAGTTTTTAACCATTTTACTCGTGATAATGAGCCTGGCACGCAAGTTATCAGTATCTTTCACAAAAAATTCTGGTTCTTTTTCCATAGTTGTAGTTATTAGAGTTTCAAAACTTGTTTCCTATTAGCCCCATCAGCTCGGTAACTGACATGAACCCATGCAAAATTACTTTCATCAATCAACTGGTCATAGGGCAGGTTCTTTCGGATATACTCAAACAGCAGTTTGTTTTGCTGTCTGTCCCCAGTGTCAATATCAGCAGCTTCCCTCTTCATGTGCTGCGAAGACTTGCTTTCCTTGACAGCTGCATTAAGTTCCGGACAGCGATAGCCACTGTTTACTGTTATTGGTTTTCCCCACCATGTGCGTAACGGATCAAGCACATTATCCACCAAGGCAGTCAGAGCAATCACATGCTCCTGTCTGCATCTGTTGTTAATACCCAAGCGGTCGGCAGTTGTTGACTTGCAGAGTTCCGCAATCGTAAAATACTTCATATCTTATCCTCCTTATCTTTAATTAATGTAGTCCTGCGTGGTGGAATACGTCGACCGCATTCGCTATCGGGCCTGTCACAACGGTTATGCTCGGCATCTTTCAATTGCAGTTCCAGCTCGTGGCACTTATGAATCCATGCCAACTTATCAGACTGTTTATTACGAAGCTCAACGTATAACGTATCAATCTTGGCGTCACGCTGGGCGATGCGCTCTTCCAGCCAGTCAGCCTGCTTACGCTCGTTCTCATCTTCCATCGAATCGGCGGACGCATCCTCCTTCCGTGCATTCGTCTTGCGGTTCACCCAGAACGTGACACCCCAGCGGACAGCCTCCAATCCCCCGAAAGCCCCGATTATAGCCAATTAGCCAATACAAATAAAATAAGGGAAAATAAACACAATGAAAATCATTTATATTTCTTATTATTAAGTATTTAATCGAATTGGATATTTTCCGTTGTATTCCTTAAAAATCGCTACTATTCATCATTTTTGTTACTTAAAACGATACTCGTTATCGAATTATTTCGTATCTTTGTGCATGGATATAAAGCACTGAAATACAATGGGAAGAAAAAAAAAATCATTAGTGGAAAAGTCTCCGGTCAAGTTACGTCAGCGCAAGTTGACAGACGGACGTTTATCCCTGTTTCTTGACCGCAGTGTGGATGGCGGGCACGAATACGAGTTTCTGAAACTCTCTATCTCGTGCCGGAAACTGATACCAAGTCGAAGCGTGAAAATGCCCGGACACTCCGCAAAGCGGAAAACATCCTGCACGAACGCACGGAAGCCTTGATTGCCGCCAAGGTCGAAACGCAGCCGAAAACCGACATGCTTCTTTCGGAGTGGCTACAAACCAGTTATAACAATCACAAAAAGCGCGGTGCGAGAGACCTCGGCAGCATAAGTAATGTAAGGAAGGCCCTGCTCTTGTTTCGCCCTGATGTACGCCTTTCGGAAATCGACAAGCAATTCTGCCTTGATCTGATTGACTGGTTGCGGAATACATACAAGCATAGGATAACCGGAAAGCCTATCAGCGCAAGAACCGGCGACACCTACTGCCAGACATTCCGCACTGCGCTCAATGAAGCGGTACGAGAAGGACTTATCGATAGAAATCCGTGGAACTTAGTGGAAACGGTGGAAAAGATAAAAAAGCCGGAAAGTAAACGCGAATACCTGACCATTGATGAAGTCAAACGCATGGTGGAAACTCCCTGCCCGAATGAACTTGTCAAGAAAGCCTACCTGTTTTCCTGTTTTACCGGATTGCGAATCAGCGATGTAAGAAATTTGGAATGGAATGATGTTTCTGTTGACAACGGACAGACCTATATTTCCGTAGTGATGCAAAAGACAAACGCACCCGTTTATATCCCGCTTTCAAAGCAAGCTATAAAATGGATGCCTGAAAAGAAAGATGCCGCCACGGACAGTCATGTGTTCAACACACTGGTCAATTTCGGCAACGTGAACGAGAACCTCAGGAAATGGGCGAAGGCGGCGGGCGTGAACAAACATATCTCATATCACACGAGCCGCCACACCTTCGCCACGATGATGCTGACGCTCGGGGCCGACATCTATACGGTTTCCAAGCTGTTGGGGCACCGTTCGGTCAAACACACCCAGATATACGCGAAGATAATCGACAAGAAGAAAGACGAGGCCGTAAGCCTTGCTGATTCCGTTTTCTAACACCCTAATACCTATTTATATCATGGCTACAACCAACAAGAAAATCAAACTGAAAGAACCGGTAAGGATACGCACGAAAAAACTTGCGGACGGTTCCGAATCATACTATCTTGACATATACGCCGACGGCAAACGCAGCTACGAGTTCTTGAAACTCTACCGCCTGCCCGAAATCAACGCGCGGGTCAAGGAGCAGAACAAAGCGACCTTGGCTGCTGTAGAAACCATAAAATCGCAGCGGATAATCGAACTTACCCATAACAAAGCCGGTTTGAAAAACACGTCGGCACGCTCCAAGATACTGCTGGCAGACTGGATGCAGACCTTCTACGATGACCAGAAACGCAGGGGTGTCAGGGGTGTCAAATTACTGGGCACGGTGTCACGCCTTATCTCCATTTATATAGGCAAGAACAAGGTACGCATGGGCGATATAGACAAGGAGTTCTGCATCGGCTTTATCCGGTGGCTCCAGTCTGACTACAAAACCTCATGGGGAAATCCGCTAAGTCCGAAAAGCATGTCGGACTACGTGGGTTATTTCAGCACGGCGTTGAATGCGGCGGTCAGAGCCGATATAATACCGGAAAACCCTTTCATGTCCCTTACCCCGACGGAACGCATCAAGGTGCCGGAAAGCAAGCGCGAGTTCCTGACCGTTGACGAGATAAAGACCCTCATAGCGACGGAGTGTCCGAGGGAGGATGTCAAACGCGCCTACTTGTTTGCCTGCTATTGCGGATTGAGACTTAGCGACGTTTATGCGCTGAAATGGAAAGACCTGTCGCAGGACGGCGAACAGTGGCGAGCCTCGGTCGTGATGCAAAAAACAACCACACCCATTTTCCTACCACTTTCCGGACAGGCGGTAAAATGGTTGCCGGAACGTGGAGAAGCAAAAGATGAGGAAAATGTTTTTGAGGGGTTGATTGCCGAACCCAACATCAACAAGGTATTGGCAAAATGGACGAAAGCGGCAGGCATAACCAAGAAAATCACCTACCACACTGCAAGATATTTGATTTCTCCTTGCTGACTGAGCTACAAAGAATTAGATAGAATCTATTTGATAATAGGTAACGATTTAGAAACGAGCGAACTGCACATATTCGCCATGTTTTGCATTAAATCTAAAGAACGCTTCATTACTCTGCAAAGATAGTATTTTTTGTTTATCTACTATCTTTTCTTGCCATAATTTTATAGTCAAACTCCTATAAACTTTATAGTTGTCGAATTCTCTCTCTTTTTATTATAACAGATGGTGGACTCCGGCTCAAGCTGCTCGCTGGCGAAAGCATTGATTGAGCAGAATCTGTTCATCAACTCCACGCTGGCGCAACTCGGCGACAATATCCTGTGGAAGATGTTCCGTAACAGGTTGCTGGAACATCATGGGCTGTTTCTGAATTTGGAAACGATGAAGGTAAATCTGGAAGATTCTCCAACTCCAACACCGTCAAAATCAGCATAGATTAAAACATATGCATATCAACAAGTTAATCAATATTTTGGGTGGCGAATCACACCCGTTCCCACCCGAATGCGGCAGACAGTTCTATTCTTATTCCGGTTCCCATGTAGGGAACCGGAATACATGTTTCAAATCAGTCAAGGCTGGTTTCGTTAGTTCATAAATCTTTTAGCAGCCGATTGACGGTTCGCAACTCCACACCGAGGTATGCGGCGATTTCCGCTTTTGTCAATTCGAGATTTTGCCACTCCATTTCCGAAAGCAGTTGGGCGAGCACGTGTTTCATGGGATAGAGCAGTTGAGCGGATGCACGGGTAAAAGCGTCTGCCATTCTTCTTGAAGCCTCTCCCAACATAAGGCGGCAAAAGCGGATATCGGTGTCGCACAGTTTTAGGAAATGCGTCACGCTCATTCGGTATATGGAGGCGTCCGAGAGGCTTATGACACTGTTCAGATAGTTCGAGTGGCCATTCAAGGCTTCTTCATCTCCGATAATCTGACCACGCCCCTGAATAAGCAGGATATATTCCTTTGCGTTTTCCTCCGTATGGAATGCCTTAAACAGACCGTCCCGGACTACATGGATATATCTTACCGGGTGCGCCTGCTCACAAAGCATCTCCCCACGCTCATAATGGCACAGGTAAATGTCGATGTCCGGTGATTCATGATACAGCCGTTCGACGTATTTCAATAATTCATCATTCGTTTTCAGCATTTTCGTGTCAGTCGGGACAAATGTCCTTGATTGAAGGAATTGCAGCCGGTATTTTTGTGCAAAATTACAAATAATACCTATAACGATGAAATATACCGATATCGTATTCGACATAGACGGCACATTGGTTGATAATGAAAAAGAAGTCTTAGCCACCTGGCAGCAAACCCTCCGGGAATTGTTCGGCAAAGAATATGCAACGGACGAACTGGGTTTCGTTCTCGGCATACCCGGAGAAACATCCATGCGGAAATTCGGAGCGGCGGATCCTGAGGAAGCATTCAGGGTCTGGGGTAAAAACTTCATGAACCACAAGTCCGATATAACGCTTTTTCCCGACATGGAAGAGACCGTTTCGACATTGAAGAAAAGAGGTCTGGAACTGGGAATGGTTACCTCTCGTACACGTGATGAACTGAACAACGATTATGCTCTGGGCAGAATAATCGACCGATTCGGAACAATAGTGTGTGTGACAGATACGGCAAACCCCAAACCACATCCTGACCCTCTGCTGACCTATCTCGATAAACGCCATGTCATGCGTCAGAGTGTACTCTATATAGGAGACAGCATTTATGACGCCCGTTGTGCGTATGCTGCCGGAGTCGATTTCGGACTGGCCCAATGGGGCGGACATCCCGACCTGGAGGACATGGTGCCCAAGTTCATATTCAGAACTCCCAATGAGATTCTGGGTGTCGTATAATCAAGTGTAGGTTGATCTATGCAGCCTCTCCCGAAACTCGCCCGGTGTCGTGCCTGTCATGCTTTTGAAGAACCGGACGAAATGCTGCGGATATTGGAAACCGAGCGATTGGGCGACCTGTGAGATGCTTTTCTGCGGATTCAAAAGTTGTTCTTTCGCCGCTTCCAACAGTTTCTTCCGCAGGTATTCTTTGGCGGACACTCCCGTTTCTCGCTTGACCAAATCCCCGAAATAGTTCGGGGACAGACTGATTTTATCTGCAAAATAGTTCACGGTCGGCAGTCCTAACCGTTCGGCATCGCCGCTGATAAAGTATTCGTTGAGCAGGTTCTCGAAACGCTGCAACACGTCCCGGTTCAGTTCATGCCGCTCGGTGAACTGGCGGTCGTAGAAACGCACGCAGTAGTCAAGCAGCAGTTGGATGTTGTCGCAGATGATGCCGTGCGTATGGTCGTCGGTCGCCATTTCGAGTTCCGTCCCGATAATCTCTATCAAGTTGCGGATGATTCGGAACTCCGAAGGGGAAAGATGCAGGGCCTCGTTGGAGGAGTATGCGAAAAACGAATAGCGCAGAATGTTCCTCCCCAATCCTGTACCATGAATGAAATCGGGGTGAAACAGTACGCCTGTGAATTTGGGGTCTTTTCCCGGTATGGCCTCGAATGCGCAGACCTGCCCCGGTGCAAAGGCGATGATGCTCTTGTCGCCGTGGTCGTAGCGTGTCTTGCCGTAGGTGATGGTACAACTCGCCATGTCTTTCAGGAACAAGGCGTAAAATCCCCAATTGATCATATAGGGTTTCAGCTTCTCCGGCTCGTTGCACTCCACCACTCCGACCAGCGGATGAGTGAACGGCAGCTCGAATACCCGGCAATAGGTCTCTATCGAGTTCAGTTCTATTACATCCATACTATCTTTTTATAGTGCAAAAGTAGTGATTTACTGTGTAGTTGCGGCGATTTTTCGGATAATTCCGCCGGAAAAAGTAAAAATGGTAAATATCGCCTTTGTGGGGGTATCGGCCAGCAAAGGCAACCTCCCTAATTTTGCAACAGAAATTAAAAACGAAGCGATTATGAACACGAAAAGAAATCTATTATTGGTTGCCGGACTGTTGCTGGCAATGACAAGTCAGGCACAACAAAGTAACGACCGTATTCCGGCAAAGGGCTTTGCCTTTCATGCCGAGGACGGACACTTTCACGATTATGAGTTTACCCGCCATCCGATTGGCGATAATGATGTGCAGATTAAAATCCTTTATGCCGGAATCTGCCATAGCGACATACATGAAGCAGAGGGTATTAAGGAGAGAAACGGTGCTCCGTGCGTGTTAGGGCATGAAATAGCCGGAGAGATTATCGCTGTCGGCAAGAACGTGACCAAATTCAAGGTGGGCGATTACGCCGGAGTGGGTTGTATGGTAAATTCTTGCGGCTCATGCTCCATGTGCGATGCGGATAAGGAGCAGTTCTGCGAAAACAGCACGACATTCACATACGATTATCCCGACAAGTATCACGGCGGCGAACTCTCGCAGGGCGGATATTCCGACAATATCGTGGTAAGCGAACGGTTTGCCATATCCATTCCCAAAGAGGCAGATATGAAACGTATAGCCCCGCTGCTTTGTGCAGGGGGCACGACATGGTCGCCTATCCGTTTCAGCAATGTGCAGAAGGGACAAAAGGTTGCCGTAGCCGGTTATGGCGGCTTGGGACACATGGCCGTGCAATATCTGGTCGATCTCGGAGCGGATGTTACGGTCTTCGACATCACGGAGGAGAAACGCGGCGATGCTTTAAGAATGGGGGCAAGCCGGTATGTAAATGTAAATAAGGAAGAGGAAATGAAAGGGCTTGCAAATTCCTTCGATTTTATCCTTAGCACCATTCCTGCAAACTTTACCCCGATAATGTACGCCCGTATGCTTAAAATGGGAGGAGAACTTGCCATTGTCGGGCTTGACGGTAAAGCTGAAATAAATACGTTGCAAATGATACTGACGGCGGCACATCGCAAGGTATATGCTTCGCTTATCGGCGGCATAAAGGAGACGCAGGAGATGCTGGACTACTCCGTAGCGCATGACATCTACCCGGAGGTAGAAATAATCCCTGCCGATGCCGCCGCCATAGACGAGGCGTACAAGAATGTGCTGGACGGAAAGGTAAAGTTCCGCTATGTAATCGACATGAGTACAATGAACAAATAAAAATAAGAACGATGGACAACAAGATTTTATCGGAGAGTTTCATGCTCTCCAACGGAGTAAAGATACCCAAACTCGGACTCGGTACGTGGATGATCGACGATGACAAGGCGGTGGAAGCCGTAAGGTGTGCGGTGGAAATCGGCTATCGTCATTTCGACACGGCGCAGGGCTACGGCAATGAACGTGGCGTAGGCGAAGGTATCCGTACCTGCGGACTGAAACGGGAAGAGGTTTTCGTCACGACCAAACTCGATGCCGCCATCAAAGACTACGACGGAACGCAAGCCGCCATCGAAGGCTCGCTCGAACGGTTGGGGCTCGACTACATCGACCTGATGATTATCCATGCACCGCAGCCGTGGACTGCCTTCCGCGAGGACAATCACTATTTCGAAGGCAATCTCGCCGCATGGTGCGCGATGGAAAAGGCATACAAGGCAGGTCGTCTGCGGGCTATCGGCGTAAGCAATTTCCAGCAGGTAGATATAGAGAACCTACTGCAAAACGGCGATGTGAAGCCGATGGTGAACCAGATTCTGGCGCACGTCAGCAATACACCCTTTGCCCTTATCGATTACTGCCACAAGCACGACATACTCGTGGAAGCCTATTCACCGATGGGACACGGCGAGATGATGAAGAATCGGCTTGTGCAGGATATGGCAAACCGGTATGGCGTAAGCATCGCCCGGCTTTGCATCCGCTACTGCCTGCAACTCGGTCTGCTCCCTCTGCCCAAGACCGCCAATCCCGAACACATGGAAGCGAATGCGGACGTGGATTTCGAGATTTCCGGACAGGACATGGAAATCCTGAAAAACGTGGAGCGCATCAGGAATTACGGCGAGGCAAGCCTTTTTCCCGTATATGGAGGCAAACTGGACGAAAAGGGAAACTATACGCCAAGAGATTTTTTCAAAGAATAACTTTCAACAGAGAAAACATGAAATGTAGTTCCATAAAATCATCGAAGACGGGGAAACGGCACGTTTGGGCTGTTTTCCCCCTCTTGTCGCTCCTGCTGTTTGCAGCATGTGGCGAAAATGAAACTTTCGAGGAACCCGATACGGTTCCCCCTTCGGCGGTTACCGCCTTGAATGCGATTGTCGGGGACGGACAGGTAACGCTGAATTGGACCGATCCGACAGAGGACGATTTCGACCATGTAGAGATTACCTGCTCACGAAGCGAAGAAAAGATTTTCGTTGAAAAGGGCATACAGACCGCCCTAATCACGGGGTTGATAAACGGCGAAGAATATACGTTCTCTCTGACGACGGTAGATGCGGCGGGCAATGCCGGACGGAGCGTCGTTACGCCCCCGTGTATCCCCGTTTCCGTCGATCCGGGCGATGTGACACCTCCTGCCGAAGTGTCGGAACTCTCCGGCGAAGCAGGCAACGGCAAGGTGACTTTACGCTGGACAGACCCCACGGATGCGGATTTTGCCAAAGTGTCCATTACCTATTCTCCCGGCGGGACAACAGCCATAGAGATAGGTAAAGGACGACAAGAGGCGGTAATCGCCGGATTGAAGAACGGTTCCGAGTATGTGTTTACATTAAAGACGGCGGATGTCGCCGGCAACATGAGCGCAGGCATCGTATCCGACGGATTCACTCCCGAAGCAACGGTTGTTACTCCTCCCTCCGGCGCATCGGCGGATTATACGATAAACGGAGTTCGGTTTACGATGATTTATGTCGAAGGTGGCACGTTCACGATGGGGTCGGATGCGGAAGCGGCACTGCCCGGCACACAGAGGGCAAATCAGGCACATGAACATCAGGTAACGCTTTCCTCCTATTGGATCGGGGAAACGGAAGTAACCATAGCTCTATGGAATGCCGTTATGGGTTCAGGCGGAGGTAGCAATACAACCCCGATTGCCAGTATCACCCGTAATCAAAGCGTGGAATTTGCCCGTCGTCTGAATGACATCGCCCACAATCAGGGGCTTATTCCCGATGATATGAATTTCCAAATTCCTACCGAAGCACAATGGGAATTTGCAGCCAAAGGCGGCAACAAAAGCAAAGGATACACCTATTCCGGCAGCAATAAGTTATCGCAAGTTGGTTGGACAAGTAATGACGGCGGTATTCATGCTGTCAAACAGAAACAGCCCAACGAACTCGGTATTTACGATATGAATGGTAACGTGTATGAATGGGTTTACGATATGGCTGCGCCCTATACCACGCAGCCCCAAACCGACCCTTGCAACACTTCCGGCAGTCAATACATCAAACGTGGCGGCAGTTTCTATTACAACGACGCTTATCGTTTTACTTCGACCTACCGGTATTTCTATACCTCTACCGACTATACCATCGGGACGAGAATCAGCTTACGTTGAATAAACAGTAAAATGGCTCTATGAGAAATATATATATTTCGGCACTACACGCATTGCTGTTAGCAATCATGCCGACAATCCTAACCAGTTGCACACAGTGCAACGCTGAAAATAAAGGACAGATGAAAGATATGCAGCAAAATAGAACTGCTGGCAAGATAGTCGGCAGCTATACGGAGGAAACCGAGGGTATCCATTTCACGCTGAACGGCGTGGAGTTCAAGATGGTAACAGTCGAAGGCGGAACGTTCACAATGGGACATAACAACCGCCAACCGAACGAAAAACCGGAACATCAGGTTACGCTATCCACCTTTTGGATAGGCGAAACCGAAGTGACGCAACCGCTTTGGAAAGCCGTCATGGGCAACAATCCAAGCCGTAGCAATCGTGGCGACAACTATCCCGTGGAGAACGTGACTTGGAAAATCTGCCATGAATTTGTGGAACGGCTTACAGCCATGATGCACGAGGCCGGAATGCCGCAGGAATGGGAGTTCCGGATGCCTACCGAAGCACAATGGGAGTTTGCAGCGAAAGGCGGTAACAAAAGCAAAGGCTATACATACGCCGGAAGCAACACGTTGAGCGAGGTCGGTTGGAACCTGAATGACGGCAGGGAAAGCCATCCTGTAAAGCTGAAACGACCGAACGAGTTGGGTATCTACGATATGTCGGGCAATGTGTATGAATGGGTTGCGGACTATTTCGCACCTTATACCACCAAGCCGCAGACCGATCCGTGCAACCTTACCCGTATCAATTCTTCGCGGCAGGTCATCAAACGTGGCGGTTCGTTCTGGTACAACGATGCTTATCGTTATACATGCACCTATCGCTACGCCTACTATGAGGACGTAACGGATGAGAGTATCGGGTTTCGGTTGGCTCTTGTATGTGTTGCAAAATAGGATGAACAAGAAAGCCCTTATCCGCACCATTTCACGGGAGCTTGACACACCCGTGCCGCAGGACAGAATCGCCCTGATTCTCGACAAGGCGGTCGAGATTAAGCGCACCCTTGCGGCTGGCGAACCCGTGAAATGGTCAGGATTCGGGACTTTGACGGTCAAAGACATTCCGCCCCAACGGTTCTATTCCGCCCGTCTAAAAGAGTACACCACCTCGAAAGGGACAAAGCGAATCGTCTTCGTTTCGCTGCGGGGTGAATAACTACCTGCTATCCCACAATGCCGGTGCATAAATCCGAACTATAAAAAAGCCGCTTGAATCTGCTGTTCAAGCGGCTTTTTCTGTGTTTCAGGAAGCTGTCATCCTATTCCTGAACTCTTTCGGTGTACACCCTTCCTGACGTTTGAAGAAGCGGACAAAATGCTGCGGATGCTGGAATCCCAACGATTCGGCAATCTGTTTGATTGTTCCCGCCGGGTCGAGCATCCGCTCTTTGGCTACGGCAATCATCTTCAGTTGGATATATTCTTGCGCTGTCTTTCCGGTTTCCGACTTTACCAAATCCCCGAAGTAGTTGGGCGAAAGGCAAATCTTGTCGGCGAAATATTTCACGGTCGGGATTCCTTCCCTCGCCGCCGTATCCGAATAGAGGTAATCGTCCAGCAACCGCTCGAAACGCGCCAACGCATCGTGATTCATATCCTCGCGGGTGATGAACTGACGTTCGTAAAAGCGCATACAGTAGTTGAGCAGCACCTCGATGTTGGAAATAATCAGCGATTTGGAGAATTTGTCGATGGGATGCTGCAACTCACGGACAATCTTTTCCATATAATCTTGCAAGATGATACGCTCCTCTGTCGAAAGGTGCAAAGCCTCGTTGGAAGCATACGAGAAAAACGAATACTGCTTCATCTTCTGCCCCAGTGAAGTGCGATGCAGGAAATCGGGATGGAACAGCAATCCGATGGCTTCCGGTGCAGGGCCGTCTTCCAGCCGATGGATACCGACCGTCTGACCCGGAGCGAAACTCACGACCGTTTCGTCGTCGAAATCGTAGACCGTCTTTCCGTAGTTGATAATGCAACCTGTCGTCTTTTTGAGGAACAACGCATAAAATCCCAGCGTCATCCGATGCGTCGGTTGCGGCACAGAACTGTCGAAATGCACGATGCCGACCAACGGGTGGCGTGTCTCGAACCCGAAAAAACGGTTATACTGCTCGATGGTGTCCGCTTTGATTATATCTTCCGTATTCATAATTCTATAAATGCTTTTCTATCATATCCTTATTTTCAGTACAAAGGAAATACATTTTCCCCGATAATAAAAGCATCATAGAGTAAAACACGTAATTCGGGTACTTTTACCCGTAAGCAGGGTACTTTATTGATTATCACAATGAAACGTTTCTAACAAAACCCGTAATTGGGGTACTTCTGTCCGTAAGAAAGGTACCGGGTCGCATGACAGAACACTCTAATTTTGCATCGTACAAAATAACAGTTCAAAATCAAGCAAATATGAAACGGATAGTAATTACGACCCTGACGGTGTTTGCCTTCTTCGCTTCGGCCGTCGCACAAAACCAAAACGAGCGTGTCCCAGCAAAGGGATTCGCCATGTTCTCCGCTGAGGACACCTTTCATCCTTACGAGTTTACCCGCCATGCTATCGGCGACAACGACATTCAGATTAAAATCCTGTACGCCGGTATCTGCCACAGCGACCTGCACGCCGCATGGGACGAACAGCAGGAACAGGGATTATACGCTTCTTATCCCATGATTCCGGGACATGAAATCGCCGGACGAGTGGCGAAAGTCGGCAAGAATGTCACGAAATTCAAGGTCGGCGATTTGGCAGGTGTCGGCTGCATGGTCAATGCCTGCGGTCACTGTTCCTCTTGCGAAATGCACAAGGAGCAGTTCTGCGAAAAAGGTACGACCTTTACCTACAATTCCAAAGACATCTACCACGACGGCGAGATGGCGATGGGCGGTTACTCGGACAATATTGTGGTAAGCGAGAGCTTTGCTATCAAGATACCTGCAAACGCCGACCTGAAACGGGTCGCCCCGCTTCTGTGCGCAGGTGTGACCACGTGGTCACCCATCCATTTCAGCAACGTCAAGAAAGGCGACAAGGTGGCGGTTGCCGGTTACGGCGGACTGGGACACATGGCTGTTCAGTATCTGGTGGACCTGGGTGCCGATGTGACCGTGTTCGACCGCACGGAAGAGAAACGTGCCGATGCTGCCCTGATGGGTGCAACACGCTATGTGAATGTGAACAATCCCGAAGAGATGAAAGGACTTCGCAACACGTTCGATTTCATCATCAGCACCATCCCTGCCAACTACGAGCCGATACAATATGTCGCCATGCTGAAAATGGGCGGCGAAATGGCTATCGTTGGGCTTCCCGACAAATCGACGCTGAATATCGCAAACATGGCTTTTCTTTCCCAGCGCAAAGTGTACGGTTCGCTTATTGGCGGCATTAAGGAGACGCAGGAGATGCTCGACTATTCGGTAGCGCACGACATCTATCCCGAAGTGGAAATCATCAAAGCGGATGCGGCCGAAATAGATAAGGCTTGGCGCAATGTAGCCGACGGAAAAGTGAAGTTCCGCTATGTAATAGACATGAGTACGATAAAATAAGGGGACGTAACGATGAACGAGATAATAGAAAGAATGCGGCGCGGCGAGCGGATTACGGAAACGGATTCCGACTTTTCCCGTTTGTGCGAGGAGGTCGAGAACACGCGGCGGCTCGTCGGAGAACTCAACACGGGCTACCATTCGCCCGACGAAGTGCGGGCGTTGCTCGAACGCATCTGGGGGCAGCCGTTGGACAGTTCCGTGCGCATGTTCCCGCCGTTCTATACGGCTTTCGGCAAAACGACCCATGTGGGCAAAGAGGTGTTCATCAACTTCGGTTGCACCTTCCTCGACCAAGGCGGTATCACGATTGAAGACGGCGTATTTATCGGGCCGGGAGCCAAAATCCTCACAGAAGGTCATCCCGAAGAACCCGAACTCCGTCATACGTTGCATACCGAGCCGGTCGTTATTCGCCGCAAGGCGTGGATTGGTGCGGGAGCGATGATACTTCCGGGCGTTACAGTCGGCGAGAACGCCATCGTCGCCGCCGGAGCTGTCGTGACGAAAGACGTACCCGACAACGCTATTGTCGCCGGCGTACCGGCCAAAGTATTGAGAAACATAAAAACCGATTATCATGAATAAGAGTTTTACTGCGCTCCTTGCTATTGTGCTTCTGGCAGGAGCGGCCTGTCAAAGAACAAATAACGAAAAGGATATGAAAGAATTGAATTTAACCGCCGAGTGGGACAAGACATTCCCCAAAAGCGACAAAGTGAACCACAGCAAAGTAACATTCACCAACCGTTACGGCATCACGCTGGCGGCCGATATGTATGTGCCGAAAAATGTTGTCGGCAAGCTGCCCGCCATCGCCGTCTGCGGTCCTTTCGGGGCGGTCAAGGAACAGGCCGCCGGACTTTATGCCCAGACGATGGCCGAACGCGGATTTCTGACCGTCGCTTTCGACCCCTCCTACACCGGCGAGAGCAGCGGCGAACCCCGCTATGTGGTGTCGCCCGACATCAATACCGAGGATTTCTCGGCCGCCGTCGATTTCCTTGCGACCAACGATAAGGTCGATTCCGAGCGGATCGGCATCATCGGTATCTGTGGCTGGGGAGGACTGGCCATCAATGCCGCAGCAGCCGACCCGCGCATCAAAGCAACCGTAGCTTCCACGATGTACGACATGAGCCGCGTGAATGCCAACGGCTATTTCGATGCCGATGACAGTGCCGAAGCACGCAATGCACTCCGCAAAAAACTCGCGGCACAACGCACGGAGGATTTCCGTAACGGATTTCCGAAGCCGGGCGGCGGCGTTCCCGACACCTTGCCTGCCGATGCCCCGCAGTTCTTCAAGGACTATCACGCCTACTACAAGACCCCGCGCGGCTATCACCCCCGCTCGCTCAACTCCAATCAGGGACGCAACGCGACGGAAGCCATCCCGTTCATCAATTTCCCATTGATGAGCCGTGCGGACGAAATCGAAAATGCCGTGCTGATCGTTCATGGCGAGAAGGCGCACTCGCGCTATTTCGGTGAAGATGCGTTCAAGAGACTGAAAGGTGATAACAAGGAATTGATGATTATTCCCGGCGCAAGCCATACGGACCTTTATGATAATTTAGCCGTCATTCCGTTCGACAAACTGGAAACATTCTTCTACAATAATCTTAAATAATAATTAAAACAATGAAAATGTGGCTATTATCTATAATACTACCGTGTATGTTATTGACAACAAATGCTTGCAGTCCGTCAGATGAACCGATAAAGACTGAAGAACCAACGCCCGTTCCCGACCCAGAACCGGAACCGAATCCCGACCCTACACCAGACCCAACTCCGTCGGGTGGTCGTGCTTTGGTAGTCTATTTCTCTTGTACGAACACAACAAAGGGAATTGCTGACCGGATTGTTGAAGTGACAGATGCAGCGACTTGGCGCATTAACCCTGAAGTTGCTTACACCTCCGAGGATTTGAACTATAATAATTCATCCTCCCGTGCCAACCGCGAGCAGAACGATCCCTCGGCACGCCCCGCCATCAAGGGAAAATGCGAAAACCTCGCCGATTACGATGTAGTTTTTCTCGGCTATCCCATCTGGTGGGGCAAGGCTCCGAAAGTCATCTTCACCTTTCTCGAAAGCCACGACCTCGCGGGAAAGACCGTCGTTCCGTTCTGCACCTCGCACTCCAGCGGTATCGGGTCGAGTGACACCGATCTGCATCGTCTAGCTGCCGGAGCCGAATGGAAGCAGGGACGGCGGTTCGGCGGAAGCGAATCGAAAGAAACAATTGAAAAATGGATTGAAAGCATGGATTTGAATTTCAACGACAATACGAATACGGGCGTATTCGACCTCTCGAAAGGGACGAACGGCAATGCCCCTACGATCAAACTGAGCAGCGGTTACGAAATGCCGATTGTCGGACTGGGAACTTACAGCCTGCATGGAGCAACCTGCATCAATTCTGTGAAAACAGCCATTGCCGCCGGTTTCCGCAAATTCGATACAGCATCCGTCTATGGCAACGAAGAGGAAGTGGGACAAGGCATCCGAGAATCGGGTGTGCCGCGCGAGGATATTTTCGTGGCGACCAAGCTCTATCCCAACCAATATTCCAACCCTGAAACTGCCATCGAGGAATGTTTGAGCAAACTTGACATCGGATATATAGACCTTATGTTGCTGCACCATCCCGGTACGAACGATGTGAAAGCGTACAAAGCGATCGAAAAATATGTGGCGGCAGGCAAGATTCGCTCAATCGGCGTATCATGCTACTATGTCAAGGAAATCAGCGAATTTCTGCCTAAAGTGAACATCAAACCGGTATTGGTCCAAAACGAGGTTCACCCGTATTATCAGGACACGGAAGTGGTGGAGCATCTTCATAACCTCGGAATTGTTGTCGAGGCATGGTATCCTCTTGGTGGTCGAGGACATCAAAAGGAGCTTTTGAGCGATCCTGTACTGTCCAAAATCGCAGTCAGTCACAACAAGTCGGTAGCGCAAGTAATCCTCCGATGGGACTTGCAGCGGAGCGTGGTCGTCATTCCCGGTTCGAGCAATCCCGACCATATCAAGGAGAATATCTCAATTTTCGATTTCTCGCTGACCGATGATGAAATGGCACAAATAGCCGCACTCAATAGAAACGAGAAGCACGACTGGTATTAAAATAAAATCCCATGAAGAAAGTAAAGATAACCGTATTGCGCTCCACTTTCAACGAAGATTTTGCCCGCGACTATGGAATGCCGGGACTCCAACCATGCTCCATAATGAAAGAAGGACAGGTGTTCTATGCCGGATTGGGCAAGCCCGAAGGGTTCTGCGACGGTGCGTGGCGCACCATTCATCCATACGTGTTTGCTCTTGCCAATGGTGCAAAGCATTTCTATTTCAATGATTGGGTACGTCTGCCGGGTGTTGCAATTACATGCTGCAACGACGGTCTGCGTCCCGTCTTTTTCAAATTGGAAGCAACCGACGAGGAGGTTGAATCCCCCTTTATATCAAAATAAACGAAAAAGTATAAGACAATGAAAACAAATCTCAGTTACGACCAGTACATTCCTACCCGTATCCTTTTCGGGTCAGGACAGTTGAATAACCTTCATGCGCAACCTATGCCGGGCAAACGGGCGTTGATCGTCATCTCCAACGGCAAGTCCACCCGCGACAACGGCTATCTCGCCCGTACCGAAGAACAACTGCATCGGGCAGGCGTGGAAACCGAAGTATTCGACGGCATCATGCCCAATCCGACGGTCGCCAACTCCGTAGCGGGAGCGAATGCCGCACGTGCGTGCAATGCCGATTTTCTCGTGGCATTGGGCGGCGGCAGCGTTATGGACTGCTCGAAAGCCATTGCTCTGCTGGCAACCAACGAAGGCGATTTATGGGATTATGTAGCTATAGGCTCCGGCAAGGGACAACCGATACAAAACCGCCCGTTGCCCATCATCGCCATTACGACCACCGCCGGCACGGGATCGGAAACGGACGGCTGCGGCGTCATTACCAAAGAGGAAACCAATGAAAAGGCATTTATCATGCACCCGTCGCTTTTTCCCGTCCTCGCCATAGTCGATCCGGAGCTGATGCTCTCCGTCCCTCCTCGATTTACCGCCTTTCAGGGTTTCGATGCCCTGTTCCACAGCGTGGAGGGATTCATCGCAGCCAGTGCAAACCTCGCCAGCGACATGAATGCACGCGAGGCAATCCGCAACCTCGCCCGATACCTGCCGCGTGCCGTGAAGGACGGTTCCGATTTGGAAGCCCGTACCCGTGTCGCATTCGCCAACACCCTGTCGGGAGCTGTGATGACGCTCACGCTGCTGACCAGCGAACACGGGCTGGAACACGCGCTTTCCGCCTATCATCCCAATCTGCCGCACGGAGCCGGATTGATTATGATCAGCAAGGCATATTTCAGCTATTTTGTCCGCAATCACGGCTGCGATGACCATTTCATAGAACTGGCTCGACTGCTGGGTATGACCGAAGCCACCGAACCGGAGGATTTCATTACGGCACTTGTCCGCTTGCAGGAAGCCTGCGGGGTGGCGGACTTGAAGATGTCCGACTATGGTATTACACCCGATGAGTTCGAGACTTTTATGTGTAACACCCGTGACGTAATGGGCATCATGTTCACGGGTGATAGGGTGCAGATGTCGGACGAAGACATAGTACGGATATTCGCTGAATCCTATAAATAACCAGCAATGAGTGATGAAAAGAGTATGACCCGCCGTGAAGCACTCAAAAAGATGGGTGTAGTAGCGGCAGGGATAGGACTGGGCATCGGTGGCGTAAATGCCGTCGATGTGCTGGGACTATCCGAAAAAGAAGAAAAGCATAGAAAGATGAAAGTGTTGGCAATCAATGGCAGTTCACGCAAGGACGGCAATACGACGGATATGCTGAATCTTGTATTGGGCGAGCTGGAAAAAGAGGGATACGAAACGGAACACATACAGTTGGCAGGCAACACCATCAATCCATGCAAAGCCTGTTTCGCCTGTGCTGGAAACAAGAATTGCGTGTTCGGCGATGATATTTTTCAGGAACTCTACAGAAAAATGACCGAGGCAGATGCTATCATCCTCGGTTCTTCAACCTACTCGGCGGATGTTTCATCCACGCTGAAAGCGGTTATCAAGCGTGCCAGCGTAGTGAGCGACACCAATCCGGGAATGTTCCGGCACAAAGTAGGCGGTGCGGTTGCCGTCGCCCGGCGTGCCGGAGCCATGAACACCATCGACACCATCAACCATTTCTTTCTCAACAAGGAGATGTTCGTCGCGGGTTCAACCTATTGGAACATCGCCTATGGGCGTCTGCCCGGTGAAGCTATAAAAGACGAGGAAGGGGTCGCCAATATGAAGAACCTCGGACAGAATATCGCGTGGCTACTGAAACGGATAAAGTAATGGTACGAAATTGATATTAAATGATTATGATACCACTATTTATCGGCGGTTTGGGTATGCAGGAAGTGCTGCTCATTGCATTGGTCGTGTTGCTGTTCTTCGGCGGTAAGAAAATTCCCGAACTTATGAAAGGACTCGGCAAAGGTGTTCGTTCCTTCAAAGAGGGAATGAACAATGTAGAAAAAGAGATTGACAAAATCAAGGACTCTGAACGAAAGGAATAACCGTATGGCAAACGAGACGAACACTCAATCTGTTTGGGAACATCTGGACGTACTGCGGACGGCAATCGTGAAGATTGTCGCTGTGGCCGTCGTGTTCGGTATCGTGGCATTCTTTTTCAAGGAAGAATTGTTTTCCATTGTGCTTGCTCCGAAAGAAGACGGTTTTGTTACCTATCAGCTACTTGACCGCATAGCGACATGGGCGGGAGGTGCGGTAGAATCGTTTTCTGTCAGGCTTATCAATACCGGCTTGGCACAGCAGTTCATCATCCACATGAAGACAGCGTTGTGCGCCGGAGTGTTGTGTGCTTCGCCTTATATCCTTTATCAGTTGTTCCGGTTTGTTTCTCCCGCTCTATACGATAATGAAAAAACGGTATGTCACACGAATGGTCGGAGGTGGATATGCGATGTTTACATTAGGTGTAATTGTCAGCTATTTTCTGATATTCCCGCTGACTTTCCGCTTCTTGGGGACTTATCAAGTTAGCGGCGATGTGGATAATCTCATCACGCTTGATTCGTATATCTCCACACTTGTGATGATGTGCCTTGCGATGGGTATTGTCTTCGATATACCCATCCTCTCGTGGCTGTTTGCCGAATTGGGGTTCCTGTCGGCAGATTTCATGCGCAAATACCGTAAACACGCCATTGTGATTATTCTTGTGGTTGCCGCGATTATTACACCGACATCGGACGTGTTCACGCTTTCGTTGGTTGCATTGCCGATGTGGGTACTTTATGAAGTGAGTATATGGATTGTAAAAAACTCAAAAGCCAATGAGAATATTTTTGCAGCATAAGATATTCATAGGATATTTTCTTTTGATGGCAATCATCGGTAGCATGGTTGCTATTGTTCTCCATGAGCGTAACCGGGTGCAGAAGATAGAAGACGAATCAATCACAATTTTTCAGACTCAGCATGACATCAATACTGCTCACCGCTATGTGACCGCATTGGTAACTTATGGCGAATCCGTCTTAGTATGGGATAATGAGGACACTTTGGCTTACCGGAAACGTCGTGTGCAAACCGATTCCATACTGCAAGTCTTACGCGTAAAATGCGGGGATTTCATACGATCCGTTCAGATTGATTCTCTCCGTACATTGTTAGCTGCCAAAGAAGAACATCTGTTTCAAATCATGGAAGCCTCACGGAAGCAAAGGCAGACCGACAGCCTTCTGTTCAACCAGAAACCGACCGTAATCACGCATACTACAATAAAAAATGTTACCCGCAAGAAGAAAGGCATCGCCGGATTCTTCGGCGGCAAGGAAACCGTACAGCTGCCTGTTGTCACAACCTGGAAAACCTCATTGGATCAAAAACTGATTTCACAGATAAACAGACAGCAACGTGATATAGAAGTCTACACAGACAGCTTGCGGTTGTGCAATAAAGAACTTAACCGAAAACTACGCTTGCTAATTACAAGTCTGGACGAACAGACATGGACTGCCTTCCGAAACAAGGAGGCGCGTCTGAAAGCATCCTACGAGCGTTCAACCGTTATCATTACCGGTTTGATTATTTTTTCAATTATTCTGCTGGTCATTTTGTACCTTGTCATCCAACGGGATATTAAGGTAAAGGCAAAAAACAGGAAACACCTGGAAGAAACGATAGAGCAGAACATTGCGTTGCTGGAGATGCGGAAGAACATCATCCTGACAATCTCCCATGATATCCGCGCCCCTCTGAACGTAATCAGCGGCAGCGCGGAACTTGCCATGGATACCCGTGAAAAGAAACGCAGAAACACGCACCTGAACAATATCAGAATCGTGTGCCGGCACGTTGTACACCTGCTCAACAACCTGCTGGATGTGTACCGCCTGAACGAGGCCAAAGAAACCCGCAACGATGTGCCGTTCAACCTGAACGCCCTGTTGGAACGCATCGCCTTCGGCTTCTCCCATGTGGTCAATAACAAAGGTATACTGTTCAATCATGAATTTACCGGTACCGATGTCAAGCTTTGCGGTGACGTGGACCGTATCGAACAGATTCTTGACAACCTGCTCAGCAATGCCGTCAAATTCACGGATACCGGCACGATCAGTTTGAATGCCCGTTATAACGAAGGAAAGTTGCTGTTGGAAGTCAAGGATACCGGCATAGGCATGAGTAAAGATGCGCTTTCTCGTATATTCCGTCCGTTTGAACGATTGGGTTCCGTCAGGAACGCGGAGGGTTTCGGATTAGGCCTGCCAATAACAAAAGGTCTTGTCAACCTGCTTGGCGGGACAATAGACGTTACGAGTGATATTGACCGTGTCAGCACGTTCCGCGTGACGCTCCCATTGAAAACCACGGATGAAACAATAGAGAGCGAGAGCCTGACAATACCACACCCTGCACATCTGCCTCAGAATGTGCTTGTCATTGATGACGATGCGATGCTACTGGACGTGATAAAGGAAATGCTGGAGCGCAACGGCATGAATTGTACGGCCTGCACAACTACCAAAGATATAGTCAAGGCGATGCGGGGCAAGGATTATGACCTGTTGCTTTCCGACATTCAGATGCCGGGAACCAACGGCTTCGACTTGCTGACCCTGTTGCGTCGTTCGAATATCGGGAACTCCCGCACGATCCCCATTATCGCCATGACCGCGCGTGGTGACAGGGACAAGGAGGCTTTTCTCCATGCCGGATTTACGGACTACATCTATAAGCCGTTTTCTTCCTCGGAACTGCTCGGTCTGCTTTCGAGGATAAAGACAGACAGGCGGGAGGAAAAGCCGGAGGTTGATTTCAACATGGTACTTTCCGAGGTCAGTGACAAGTACAAGGCACTGCTTTCCTTCATATCCCAGTCGGAAAAGGACAGGGAGGAACTTGATGCCGCCATAAAAAACAGCGACCGGCATAAGTTGCGTGAAATCACCCACAGGATGCAACCGATGTGGGAGTTACTGCGGATGGAAGAGCCCCTGCTGGCTTACCGTACTTTTCTGAAAGACTGTGAAACAAGCGACAAAGAGTTAAATGAATATACCCAGCAGATAATAGACAGCACCGCCACGCTAATCAGGGCGGCGGAAGCCGAGATAAAAAGACTGACGAATGAAACGGAAAATACTGATAGTTGAAGACAATGTGGGGCTGTCGCAAATACAGAAAGACTGGCTTTCCCAAGCCGGTTATGAAGCGGTGACAGCTATGAACGAGCCGATAGCCCGCTCGTTGATACGCAAAACGCAGTTTGACCTTATATTGTCGGACGTGCGGTTGCCGGAAGGCGACGGCATTTCCCTTTTGGAATGGCTGCGCAAGGAGAAGAAAGACATCCCGTTCATCCTGACGACCGAATACGTTTCCGTCCCGGACGTTGTGCGCACCATCAAACTGGGAGCCTGGGACTACCTGCCCAAACCAGTACACAGGGATTACCTGTTGGAACTGGCGGAAGATGTGTTCCATCCGGTAGCCACCGTGAGAAAGCAGGAGAGGCTGCTGTTCCACCGCACAAGCCCCATGATCCTGAAAGTGGAAAAGTTTGCCAGACTGGTCGCCCCGTCCGAGATGTCCGTTATGATACTCGGAGCCAACGGGACCGGCAAGGAGTCGGTGGCGCAGACCATACATGACAACAGCGAACGATACGGCAAGCCTTTTGTCGCCGTAAACTGCGGCGCATTGCCCCGCGAGTTGGCCGCTTCGTTGTTCTTCGGGCATGATAAAGGCGCGTTCACCGGTGCGGACATGGCAAAGAGCGGATATTTTGACATGGCAAAAGGCGGAACCTTGTTCCTTGACGAGATAGGCACGATGCCGTATGATATCCAATCCATGCTCCTCCGGGTGTTGCAGGAGAATGTATATACCCCGATAGGTAGCGGCAGGGAACGGATTTCGGATGTCAGGATCATTTCCGCGACAAACGAGAATATGGAACAAGCCATCAAAGAGGGACGCTTCAGGGAAGACCTTTACCATCGTCTGAACGAGTTTGAGATCCGGCAGCCCTCCCTGGAGGAATGCCCTGAAGACATCCTCCCGTTGGCGGAATTTTTCCGTGAACGTTTCTCGAAAGAACTGAAAAGGGAAACACAGGGATTTACGGAGGATGCCAAACGCAGGATGGTTGCCTACCGGTGGCCGGGCAACGTGCGTGAGCTACAAAACCGTATCAAGCGTGCCGTGCTTATTGCGGAAACACCGATGCTGGATATGGACGGGCTTGACATTACAGCCGGTACCTGTGGGGATGAGGAAACGAATATGCCTGCAATCCGGCCATTGAAAGGAGAAGCGTTTGAGAAAGAAAGCATTATCCGAGCCCTCAAAGCCTGTAATGGGCATCGGGAACAGGCGGCAGGAATGCTGAACATCAACCCTGCCACACTGTACAGGAAGATGAAGAAATACGGGCTGAATTGAATTTGACGGCTAAAAATAGTGCAAATGTCGCTGAATATGTGTACTTTTGTACTTAAATAGTGAAAAAGGCGGCGTACTGTCCATGTGGCAGTCGCTGGTTGTATATAACATAAGAGCGCAAGCTTCTCAGACAGAAATCTGGTAAATTGACGTTAAAGGAGAATGATTGCGTAATGCTTATGCTATGCTTTGTCATAGCGTGGTATTGCGTATTCTCCTTTAGGCTTTACCAGAGCCTCTGTCTGAGTGCGTGATAACCACGCTCCTTTTATACAGATAGCATGGCAAAGATACGGGCAACAATAGCAATGACACTGGACGGATTCCTGCCGGAAACCGACAACGTGCTGACGCAATGGGTAATGAACCACAGAAAAGGGTTTGTTCATTGGCGGGAACACTGCAATGCCTGGATCTTACCTCACTCCATACTGGATTTAATTTGCGAGAAAGACAGCAAAAACGCTTCTTTTACCTATCTGGCAGAAGTTTATGATGCAGAATCCCTTGAACTTCTGCGTGGGCTATTCCATTACAACCTTGTGGATGAGCTTATTATTTATCTGTTTCCTTATTCCATGGGAAAGGGAAATTCCGTACAGGACATTCTTCCTTCCCGACAATGGCAGTTACATAAAGTCACAGCTTTTTCCAACGGTATCTGCTGCCTGATTTACCGTAATCCATGCAGGATATAACTTGAATGAGAGGGGTTCTATTTCGTATTAGTATTAGCATTAAAAGACGAGTTTGTAGAGATAAAATTCATTATATAAGCCTGCAAATATGCAACGGACATCGAGAACAAGCGGCGCGATTACTGAAAATAAATTCCGCAACACTGTATGGGAAGATGAAAAAATACAGGCTGAAGTAGATTAAAAACACGAATAAAGTTCATTTCCTTTTTCAATAGTGGCCATTTTTTTTGAGAGACAGTCTATGGATTACAGCACCAATTTTCAAATTTTTGTTCCTGATTTTCCGCCTTCAGGCGCAACGACTTCGGAGTGGAGCCCGTCCCGAGCCTTCAAGCGAGCGGCAAGTTGTTTTGGGGTGCCGGAAATAATTTCGGGTGCCCCAAAACACAACTTGCCATGTTCGCTTGAACATGAATTTTTCTTCCGAAAAATCGAAATATGGCGGATCATCCTCTTCTCTTCAAGAAAATCTGTTCTCCGCCATCTTTTTCACTTCTTGGATACCCTAAATTAGAACCATCGGGACATTTGGGTAGTGTAACAGGATGACATACGGTGTCACAGACCGTCAGCTGGCCGCCATGATAGTGGCAATCCGGATATTTTATCGTTATTTTGCCGCATGTCCGAATGTATCCGTTCACACAAGTATCCAAGTGCGCGTCAGGTACGGGGTGTATTATTACACCCGGCCATCGGGTAACGGGTGAACGGTCACATGCAAGTACATGACAATGCGACCACTCTCCCATGTGTGAATGCGTGACCGGCTTAATGCCGGACGGAACATGTGGGGGCTTGGATACATGACCGACTTACTTAGTGGATGTATATACCCGTTAAGCGATATTCACATGCGGTAATGGCCGTATTGTTACATTCATGACGTGAAGAAAATACAAGACTGCCGGAAAATAATTGTCCAACTATCTAAAATATGGAATTATGGTAAAGAGAAAAGAGGTTAAAATCAACGAGGAGCAGATACGCAGCATGATGACGGGTGACATCCCTACCGCCGTCATAGAAAAAATTTATGGAGACAACGCTGCCGGCTCCCCAAAAGAAGATTGCAAGGAATCGGAAACGGAAAACCGTTCCGAGGTTTCTGCCAAACTTGATAAGGTGGAGGATTCTAACACATCCTCCGGTGAAGAAGTACCGACCCCGGTCCTCCGGGAGAAAACACGCCGGAAAAAGAACGGCTTGCAGGATTATCCCGAACATCTGTTTGATAACAACGTTGTAAGGGAGCGCCGCCAAACCTATGTCAGCAGTGACAACTACGAACGGGTGCGCACCCTGCTTTCCGTGGTAGCGCCGACCGTCAGCATCTCGTGCTATATAGACAATATCCTCTCGGCCCACCTGGAACAGTACCGTGACGAGTTGAACGCCATCTACAGCAGCCGCATCAACCTGAAGCCGTTATGATATTCCGTTCACATGAGAAAAGGGACACCCGACAGTAGGAATCTCTTCCTGCTGCCGAATGCCCCTGCTTTCTCTTTCACGACCTTGTGCCTATCTCGTACCGGTGACTCTCGTTCCTTTCGGTATCGGGTTGTCGAGTATTATCCTGTAACAGAGTCTGCCGTCCACCTTCACCGGCTCCCTCGCCACCATAAACCCGGCACATTTCTCCACCTTCGCGGCATCGAGTATCATTCCGGCTATGAAGCTGTTGGAGAAACGTGCGCAACGCGGGTCGTTCCATACCATAAAACCGTTCTCGTCATCCGATACGAACATGTACCAGTCTTTCGGTCTGTCATCGTCCCTGGCGATTCCCAGACGGTTGCCGGCGTGCAGGTTCAGTTCCCTGCTCAACATCCTGCTCAGGTACATGCTGCCGTCACGACATACCGTGATGATCCGTTTTCCCTTGTAGGACAGTGCCGGATGTGAATTGCTCTTGTCATAAATAGTCAGTTTCATAATCATTTGCATTTTATAGTTATACATTGTCGGTCATTATACTTGTCATGCCGCCTCGCCTGCCGTGATCAGTCTTCTTTGGGCAATGAATCTCCGGTTCGCCCGGACGGACTCCATCATGGCCTGTGCCCTGCGTGTTACCACCGATGTTTTCTCGCCCATGTGCCTGGCGATGGTACGGAACGAGCTGCCGGTCTCGTAAAACCGCAGCATGAATATCCTGTAATCCTCGTAGGAGAAGTGCCGCCTGAGGAACTTCTGTATGTCCCTTACCAGCCTGTCGCACCCGGTAAGCATCTCTTCCCGTTCCTCCGTCTCTTCCGTGCAGTCCGACTCACCCAGTCTCATGAAGTACTCGTCTCCGGGGTTGTCGTAACGGCTGTCTTCCCTTGTTCCCGATTGCAGGATTCTCCGATAGCATCCGAAGAAGTAGGATTCCAAGTCCTCTATTCCGTTGTTTGAGAACATCACCTGTTTCCTTACTGCCAGATACGCGTCATGGAATGCGTCCTCGTCAATTTTCCCGTAAAGGGATACACTCTCTTTTAGTCTCGCGTATGAACGGCCAAACCATCCGTTGAATTCTTTCACGTCTTTTGTTGCCATATCCTTTTATTTTATCTGTTAGACATCCGGCCTGCGGTGCAGGCACTCTTGTTTCTTTGTATGCCTTACAGCCGTTCTCCCGCCGGAAAGGTGTCAAGGCTCGGCTGGAAAAAATACCGGAGCGCGGAGCGTGAGGATGATTTTTTCCCCGCCGACCCGTAGGGCTTCGGCCTTGCGCCCCGGTGGGGAACGGCTACCTTTGCTTCAAAGAAATAAGGGTGTCTTTTGAAGTTTTCCACTTCCGGATTTGTCATCTGACGGTGAAAAAGAATGTCTGCTGGTGACACGTGCCGTCCGGTTTGCAGACGGTTCCCGTTTTTTTATTTTCTTCGCTTCCGAAACGGTTTACGGGTACATGAATCCCTTTCCGGTATCATCTGTCCGTCCTTCCGTTTTACAGTAAAAATCAATGTCAAACTTAAATTTGCAGGAATATGGAAGTAGTGGTCATAGACAAGGCGACTTTCGAGAGGATGCTCTCGGGATTCGAAAATTTCGCGGGAAAGGTGGAACGTCTCTGCCGGGAACATGAGGACTTGGGAGAGAGGGAATGGCTTGACAGCGATGATGTGTGCAGGCTGCTCGGTATCAGTCCGAGAACCCTACAGACGATGCGGGAAAATGGGACGCTGGCTTACACCAGGATAAGCCACAAGGTGTATTACAGGCCGGAGGATGTGAAGGCAGTCTTTCCCGTGGTAGAGATGAAACGGTGTATTGCAGCCAATAAAGGAAGATATTGTAATACCGATACAGTTAATTTATAAACATCGTGCTTATGAATGACAATGGCAACATCCGGCTGCTGACACCGGAAAACGACATGCGCGTGAGGGCCTTTTTCTCGTCGCTGGAAGACCTTTCAAAAAGGGTGGAGAAAATACGCGACAGCAACAAGCCGTCACTGGACGGGGAACGCTATTACAACGACAAAGAGCTGGCGGTGAAACTGAAGGTCAGCCGCAGGAGCCTACAGGATTACCGCAACAATGGCATACTGCCATATATCCGGGTAGGAGGAAAAATTCTGTATAGGGCTTCCGACATTGAACGGGTGCTGATGGACGGGTACAGGGAAGCGTACCGTTTGAATAGATGAACTTGAATCTACCCTCGTAAAGTTGCTTTTATTTCGTGAAACTACCTTCCGGGTATAGTAATCTACGTAGAAGTAACTTTCTTTATACAATGATGTCAAAACGAAAAGTAGTAAGAAAAACATCAATCCATTTTCTAAAGACCGTAACACTACTTGCTGTAGAACGGATAGGCATACTCCAAAACAGTGAAAAGACAGAAGTAAGGATGAAGGCTGACGGAGTATCTAGGCGATTTTTCTGGAGGGAGTGTAGTTTGCTGTCTGCCCGCTTCATCCAGCTTTCAAAAGCGATTTGGAAACAAGCAAAATTCTATATTCTTCTTGCTTTGTGGAACAAAAAGATTTAATTCTTGATTTCAATCTCTACTTGTGTGAGAAGTTCGGCTACAGAAACAGTTGTAGCGTGATGCAAAATGCCAAGGTGATGACTACAAGTATTATCAGATACTCGGTTTAAAATTTATCCATAAAGACCTGTTCGGGTAAGACAACTATGGATTGGCGATGAAAGACTTGAATATCTGATATTTGGTTTAAGGTTAAGGAGGGGATTTTCCTCTCCTTTTCTCTTTATATAGCAGATAATTTTATATCTTTGCAAACATATTGGTAATATAAAGATAATGCGATGGATAAACCCATGAACCGGATAAAAGAGGTGCTTGAAGAAAGAGGAATCAAGCAAATTTGGCTGGCAGAAAAACTCGGTAAAAGTTTCTGTATAGTCAATGCATACGTTTGCAACAGACGTCAACCCAGTTTAGAAGTATTGTTTGAAATAGCAAAGATTCTTCAAATTGACCCCAAAGATTTAATTGATAGTAAAGATTGATATATTATGGCTAAGACTCAAGACGAAATAAAAGAATTGCTTTCCACGAATTTATTTAAAAAGGGAATTGCGAATAATTATATTACTATCAACAACGATAATAGTTATATAACATACCATTGTAAGAATAATACAAAACGTAAACTCAGTAATCCAGAGGAATTTGTACAAGCAACAGCATATCTAAAACTTGTTATTGACTATAATTATTCGCCTCTGAATATATCTGTCAATGAAAATGTTCAAGTAGGTTCTTCAACAAAAGAAGCGGATATTCTTGTTTATAATGAGACAAATTCCAAAATCTTGATTGTAGTTGAATGTAAAGAGGAACAAATAAACGAAAGACAATTTCAAGTTGCAGTTGATCAAGCATATAGCTATGCCCATTCTTTGGCAAGTCAGTATATCTGGGTTACGTCTGGGATTAAAGATGAGTACTTTGAGATAGTTGAACTATATCCTGTAGAACGAATTAGCATCTCAGATATTCCCAAACGAGCGGGGAAAGTCGAAAGGTATAAATATGTAAAAGGTGCAAAAGAACCTCAGGCTGGGACACAAGCAGAATTGCGACAAAAGTTCAAATCAGCTCACGACGCTTTGTGGGGTGGCGGAGCTTTAGCTCCTACTACAGCTTTCGATGAATTGGATAAACTTATTTTCTGTAAAATATGGGATGAGAAATGGAGGGATAATGCACCAAAGACAAAAGGGGAACCATTTGCCTTTCAAATCATCTCTTATCCCGAGGACAAAGATGACAAACAAAACCTGAAAGCCAAAACGGAACTTGAAAAACGTGTTCGAGAATTGTATGAGCATGGACGAAAGAAAGACCCTGAAGTCTTCAAAGATGCCATCAAGTTGGATAAGCATAAGATATATACAGTCGTTCAGTATCTACAAGACATAAATCTTTCCAGAACAGATCTTGATGCAAAAGGGGTTGCCTTTCAAAGTTTCATGGGAGAATTCTTCCGTGGAGATTTCGGACAATTTTTTACGCCTAATCCGATTGTTGAGTTTATCGTTAATTCCATAAATATCGACAAGGACTGGAAAGTGCTTGACACATCCTGTGGAAGTGGTGGTTTCTTGCTTCATGCTTTAAAAGCAATTCGTGACGAAGCGAATGAAATATATGGTGAGGATGTAGAAAGTGCATCATGGAAAGATTATTGGCACGAGTTTGCGGAAAAACATTTATTCGGCATTGAAATCAACGAACAAATATCGCGCGTTGCCAAAATGAACATGATAATTCACGATGACGGTCATACAAACATCATTACCAATGACGGTCTTAAGAACAATAAAACATTGGAAATTGAAAATCGTAATCTTAAGTTCCAAGATGGGACGTTTGATTTGATTATGACCAATCCTCCATTTGGTTCCACTATTAAGGCAGACGAAGTAAACTATTATAAAGAATATGAGCTATTTGAGAAGAATCTTGGTATAACTGAGATAAAGGAGCGGATTGCAGATGACAACAATAAAAAGAAATGGCGAACCTCTCAAAGTACAGAAATTCTGTTTTTGGAGCGATGTTACAAATACCTAAATGAAGAAAACGGCTATTTGGCAATCGTTGTCCCTGATGGTATTCTGACAAATTCAACAAGTCAATATGTACGTGATTGGCTAGTAGAAAAATTCAGAATACTGGCTGTCGTTTCTCTACCACAGCATACATTCTCACACGTTAAAGCTGGTGTAAAATCTTCTATTTTATTTCTCAAAAAACATCCAAAGGTTGTGACTCAGAAATTTGAGAAAACGCTCAAAGATGTTAAGGCTATTGTGCAGAAAGAAAAATGCCTTGACAAGGAACAGCGCACTGAACGGATATTAGAGCTTTATAAGGAGCGGATTTTTCAGTTTGTTAATGACTATAAGGTGCTGATGATAGAAGTTGAAAATATTGGTTATGATGCTACTGGAAAGAAGATAGAAGGCAGTGAACTTCTAGAGGTGGCAATTAAAATAAAAGAATATATAGGAACGCTATAATTCATTTAAAAGAAATGGTGACAACTAATATCATACATATAAGTGATGCTATAAATAGCAGATTAGATCCGCATCAATTCAACCAGGAAAGAATGATAATGTTGAAACGAATTTACGCCTCAAGACAGTGGTGTAAATTAAAGGACATTGTTATTAATGTAAAAACAACGACCCAAACATTATCTGACAAAGATATTTACATAGGATTGGAAAATATTACAAGTAATACTGGTGAATATTTTCCCACAGAAGAAAAACAATCAATATCATCCGCAGCGGTGTTTAAGCGAGGCGATATCCTATTTCCAAAATTGAGGCCATATTTGAATAAAGTATATCGGGCAGAATTTGATGGAAAATGTTCTACAGAGTTTCATATTTTCAAGGCAAAAGGAATTAATCCAGACTTTCTCACCATTATTCTCCGTTCCAATATTGTACTTGCTCAAACAAAACATTTGATGACAGGTAATACTCTCCCAAGACTGCAAACAACAGATATAGAGAATTTAGTTCTTCCTATAATTCAGCATGAAGAGCAAGAACGAATAATAAGAATATACAAAAAGGGATTAAACGATAAATTTGGAAATGATAAAAAGGCAAAACTATTATTAGGAGATATAGATTCTTTTATACTAAAGACTCTTGGAGTTATTCTGCCTTCAAGAGATACTTATGCCCAAAAAAACAAAGTTACACTATCTCAATTAATAGGCAATAGGTATGACCCTTATTACCATAATGAATACTTTAAAGAAGCATTTAAACATCTAAAAGAGACTTCCAATTACAACTTGGTAAGATTGAGAGATATTTCCGTATTGATAACAAGTGGTATTACTCCAAAATCAGGTGGTGATGATTATACTGATTCTGAACATGGTATAGCATTTATCAGAAGCGGGAACATTGACATAATGGGGGAAGTGGATTTTGATAATTTGTTATATATAAAACACGAAGTCCATGATACGCGAATGAAGTCATCAAAAGTACAAGAAGGTGATATAATGATTGCTATTGTTGGCGCAACAATAGGACAAGTGGGAATTTTCCATTCGTCTCGTGAAGCAAATATCAATCAGGCAATAGCTTTAGTACGCTTGAAAGATGGATATAATCCGGAATATATTAAGGAAGTTATCAAATCTTCAATAGGTCAGCTAAATCTTGATCGCCTAAAACGACCAGTAGCTAGAGCTAACATAAATCTTGAAGAAATATCTACAATGCTTATTCCTGTACCCGAAATAGAGGTTCAAGATGAGATAGTAAAAAGTATTGTTTCAATACGGCAACAAGCAAAACGACTTCAAAAAGAAGGAGTTGAATTACTTGAAAAAACAAAGCAGGAAATAGAAAACATAATATTAGGTAATTTATGAAAGAAGACATCTATTGCATTGCATGTCAATGCCAGACCATTATAAATAAACAAATAAAAGTTTCTCATAACAAAATTATAGATAAAATGTGTGGGGTTATTTACACAGATTACGACATTAATGGTGATATAAAACTATTAGAGACAAATTTGTTGTCTTTAGTAGAAAACACCAAAGTCAAATATCCAACAATATCCCAGTTATTACAGAAACATATAGAGCAATATGACAATGACAAAATTATACATTTAAGTGCGATTGAAGCTATTGTTGACTGTATCGTTTCTTTAGAAAAGAAAAATGTAAACAGTAAACGAATTTTCATAAGCCATTCGTCCAAGAATAAAGACATTGTTGAAAAATTTGTTGATTACATTTTACAATTCGGTATAGGAATAAAAGCCGAAGACATATTTTGCACTTCTATTGAAGAAATGGGAGTAAAAAATGGTGAGGATATTCGTAAACACATACAAACGAATATTCAAAATGTAGATTATTCATTCTTGATAATTTCTAAAAAATACAAGGCCAGCGAAATCTGTATTAATGAAATGGGAGCAGTATGGGCTTACGACAACAAAGTACGATTATATCTTTTACCTGATGTGAATTTTAACAAAATAGGTTGGTTGTACGACACACGAAAGGCGGAAATGATAAATTCATCTATAGCCTTAGATGCGCTACATAAGGAAATGATAGAATATTTTGGATTACCGGATAAGGAAATCTGGAGTCGCCAAAGAGAAGCATTTCTAAAATATATAAACAACATCAAGTAGAGATTATGGCAAAGTTAGAAGGAATAATATATAAGACATTTAATCATTATGTAGTGCTTAGAGGTTTCGCACCCATAAAGGATCTGGCCGCAATATCTCATAAACCAGATTCATATCAAAGAAATGCTTTGGACAATCATAAAAAAGAAATCGTTGAGTTTCTTGCAAATGGAGAATACAAGTATTTCCCTGAAATTACTCTTGCTTGCAGAGTACATGATTATGAGAACTTTGCAAGAAATATCGGTATTGATAATGCGGTAGATAGAGATGATGCCCAATTTGTTCCTGGATTAAAAGTTTTAAGTGAAAGACTCCCTTATGAGGGGTATCGGGCAAGACATGCTTATTTAATCAAAAGAACGAATACTGAATTAGTTAGGGTTGACGGGAATCATAGATTGGAACCTTTTGACAGTCCTGCTGATAGCGTTTGGACTGAAACAAATGCGGACATAAATGAGTTGAAAAAACTTATTGTGCCTTTTACTGTGATATTCTCAGCAGAAGAACAAGCGGACAAGTTTGAAGCTGGTATATTTCATAACATAAATTTTAAGCAAGAACCATTAAGACAAGAGGCAAGTTTGAAAATTATTCATGATTTGAATGTGTTTGACGATAAAGAAAATTTAGGGAAAGAATACCCAATTGCACTTCGCCTAATAGAACAAGTAAAGTCAGGACGATACAATGCGATTCCTTGGTTAAGGGTTAATGATTCTATTGACCAAGACTATTATCGTACTGCTTGTTTGAGAATCGTACAATTAATTAACAAGTTTATTCCAGAAATTAAAAAGGCATGCGAAGAAGAGCAAAAAAAGTTGCCAAGCACTCAAGCAAAATATGAAAAACTGGATTCGCAATTAGCTGAACTTCAAACATTGCATAATCAACTTGTAGAGAAATTAGATGATTTCAAATTTAGGAGCAATTATGATGTAACTTCACCAGAGTATAGGACACTGGAGAAAGATATTTATGGATATAGTTTGCAAGTACGCGATTTGCAAAATCAATACAATGGAGCAAAATACTCATTAGAAGTCAGAAAGAGTCAATTGAAAACTTATCAATCATTTCTCGACAAGGTGCAAGATGCAAACGCCATAGAACAAGCTTTAAATATAGTTGGACGAGAATATGAACAATTTGAGGGAAACGAATATGGGAATATTTCTTTCTTATGTGCAATGGTGTTTTATGCATTATTAGATAATAATCGACTTAAATCCTTTGTGTATTGGGCGAAGCAAAATGGAATAAACAAAATTGTTGATGCAGACGATTTGTCCGACGATGGCTCAGAGAACTTGGTAAATATGTTTGAGCGAATACATCAGACAAAAAGAAATGAAATATTCATATCAATGCAATTTGGGGATTCTCAAAGTGAATTGATATACGAAAAAATTGTTCGAGCAGTAGAGACATTTAATGCTAAACATCGCAATATAACATTGAATCCAAGACCTATTAGAATTGATAGAACCATTGAATCAAGCACATTTTCCATTCAAGATAGAATATTGGATGCTATACAGTCATGTAGTTTGATTATTGCAGATTTAAGTAGTGCCAACATTAATGTTTATCATGAAATAGGATATGCAATGGGGGTGGCACAATCTCACAATATGATTCCTAACATGATATTATTATATAAAGAAGACACTGACCACAATAAAGAGAGAAAAGATGTGGATAAATTTATTGGATTCAATCTAAGGAATTTGTCACAACTTCGTTTTAAGGATTATTCCCAGTTAGTTGATGGACTTGTAGAACGATTAGAAAAGCATTACGGTGTATAATTATGGGCAAAACAGTAACAACATATCTCATTGATGGAGACCCGAAAGGAACTCAATACGCATTCATTAGCAACAAGATTTGCCAAATGTTTGTCGTGCCACGTTCTAACCTCTCTTATTTGAATACACAAGAGAAGTTGCAAAAACCTGCGTTTTATATATTACTGGGCGAAGATGAATCAACCAAGCCACAGGCATATATAGGTGAAACGGAAAACTTTAAAGAACGTGTAAAAGACCACGACAGCAAAAAAGCGTTTTGGCAAAAAGCGCTCATATTCGTATCGAAAGATGCCGATATGACTAAAGTTGATGTGCAATACTTAGAGTATAAAGCGATAGCTGAAGCCAAGAAAGCAAACGCTTTTGTTTTAAGCGATAATAAACAAATCCCTAAAGCACCGAATCTACCAGAACATCAACAGGACTCAATAGATGAATTTTTCGAAGATGTGAAGTTTTTGGCATCATTTATCGGTTGCAATATCTTTGAAGTATCACAACCGAAGGAAGAACATTTGTTCTACACCAAAGGTAGAGGATGCAATGCAAAAGGCTTCTATAGTTCTGATGGATTCACAGTCCTAAAAGGAAGCATTGTTGCCCCAACAATGGTACCGTCTTTCAACTGGAAAGAAAAGCGAGAAAAGATGCTTCAAGACTACACCGCTAATGAAAACGGAATATTGGTATTGACATCGGATAAAACTTTTTCAAGTCCCAGTACTGCCGCAGATTTCTGTATTGGTAGCAGCAATAACGGCTGGTTAGTATGGAAAGATAAAGATGGAAATACATTAGATTCAGTTTATAGAAAACAGTTGTATTAATTTTAAAATATGGAAATAATAGATATTATTGCAATTCTAGGAGCACTAGCATGGTTACCACAAATATTTTTATGGATATATCATTGGCTACAAAAACCAAAAGTAAATGTATATCATGACGAAGAAGCTGAAGTTGGTTTCATCAAATTTGGTAATGCATTCAATATAAGGTTATCTTTTTTATCTAGGCATAAAAACGCCTTAATAGACAATATTGAACTAATTATCAAAGATAAAGATGGTGCGAATCATACATTTAAATGGATCTGGTATAGTGAAACTTTATATGAACTTCAAGCACCAGCCGGCAATGCTACAATGGCTAAACGGCAAAATGCAATAGCTATCAATGCGTATAAAGATGTTTTAATCGAAAAATTTGTAGGATTTCAATCGATATCCTTCATTGAAGAAAGGAAACAACTTACATATAAATTGAATTCATTCATTGAGAACCCAAAAATTGCAGGAGAGATTAATGTGGATATGGTAAAGCGTTCTAATGAATATAATCAACTATTAAGACTTTACAAAAATTCCATGATATGGAAAACAGGAGATTATCAAGCCATATGTAAAATACATATAGCTGATACAAATGAATATATCGAACATTTATTCCATTTTACATTGTCAGATATTGAAATTGATACACTTAAAAAGAATATTGGATTTGCAAGTAAAGTTATAGAAATAGAATTTATTAATGGACAACAACAATTAGAAGGTAGTTGGTTATGGGCTACACCAAGTATAAACAACCAAATTATAGCCCCATGATAAACTTCGACGAATACATCCAACAAGGCGAACCGCAAAAGCGTGAAAAAGGCTATGCGTGGCAAACGGCAATAGGACTTCAAGCGGTAGATGGCCTGAAGCCCTCCAAATATCTTATTGACACTGCTCGTAAGCATATTGAGGGGGATATAACCATTGATGAAGTACAACAACTTATCAAGAGTTACTACGATTCGAAAGATATTCGTACTGAAAAAGATAACGAAACGGAGGAAGCTGATAAAGTTTCTGCTAATATAACCAAGCTCTTGAACGAACGTTCGTTTGCTTTCACTGTAGCTGGATTGACTGCTATCCATCGACGGATATTTGATGGTGTATTCAAATTTGCTGGACAAATCAGAGATTACAATATTACTAAAAAAGAATGGGTGCTTCGTGGTGATACCGTATTCTATGTATCTGCTCCAGACATTCGGAGAGCCATCGAATATGACCTTGAACAAGAAAAGACGTTTGATTATACGGGGTTGGACATTTATCAAATAGCGAGCCATGTAACTCAATTCGTATCGGGATTGTGGCAGATTCATCCGTTTGGAGAAGGTAATACCCGAACTACAGCAGTGTTTGCCATCCAATATTTACGTTCGATGGGATTCAATGTTGAGAATGACCTTTTCGCTAAACACTCTTGGTACTTCCGTAATGCTTTAGTTAGAGCCAACTATCAAAACATACAAAAAGGAATCAAAAGGGAATCTGCCTATTTGGAACGATTCTTTCGCAACCTATTGATGGGAGAAAACAATGAATTGAGGAATCGTTTTATGATAGTCAATGCTCCCGAAGACATGGTCATCGCCACCCCGACAAGCACCCCGACAAGTACCCCGATAAGTACCCCGATAAGCTCAGAGAATCCATTACAGATAGATAATGAAAATATCATCCGGTTAATAAAAGCTATTGCGAACAATAGATTATCTGTCAAAGAGATGATGGCAGCCGTAGGATTAAAAGACCGTGAGAATTTTATGGAATACTCACTCAATCCAGCCATAAAAGAGGGATTTGTTTCTATGCTCTACCCCGACAAGCCTCGCCATCCCCGTCAGAAATATCTGTTGACGATTAAAGGATTGGCAGTGTATAATTCTAACTATATGCAAAAATGACAGACGAGAACTGCATTTTCCTTACATTCTATGTACTTGTAAAAACGGAGGTTGTCTGATAAAATGAATTATCACTGATAATCAGTGGTGTAAATATGCTGGTACGGCAGTGTCAATATTCTTGGCTATCCAACAGAAGAAGATAGTATTTTAAAAATTGCAGACATCAAACTTGCAAACGAACTTTTGGATGTCATTTACAACAATGGAGAGAAGCTTGTATGAAAACTCAAGAAGTAAGGAGAAATCGACAAAAGAGAAGAAGAAATAAAAAGTAGGAAGAAAATCATTCACTATGCTTTCTAAGGACAACACCCCAAGTGCAAAAGTTTTTGCCGAACAACGCTGTAGGAAAGCAGATAGCCGGACCGAATGCTGACAAAGTGACAAAGCACATCGAACTGGACAAAGGCGAATATTGGCAAGTGGTCGAAAAAACGGATTGATTTTTCTGGAGGGAGCGCAGTTTGCCGTCTGCCTTTTTCTTGGTGTTTCAAAAAATATCTCTCCTATGGAATATCAGAACAGCATACAGACCGGTAGCATCCTACTGTCAGTATGCTGTTTCTCTTTTGGTTGTTTTTATATCGACTTTTCCGTCAGTCGCTTGTTTCCGCTGCCGTCAGCGTCTATTGTACAGACGTGAAAGGGGAAAGGTTTTCGGGCTGAATACCCTTTGCCCGCAAAGGAAGATTCTGCCCGAAACGGCACGGCCGCCCGACCTTTTCACTTTCAATGAAGTCTGTACTAACTTCCATGGACGGCGAGGGAACAGGCGACCGCGAAATGGTGGTTCTAATTAGAATCCGCTCCATTCTTACTTCTTCTTTCCATCAGCTTATCCATATCCTCGGAAATTTTATCATCGGTCACTTTGGCATAGCCTTGCGTGGTCCTGATGTTCGTGTGTCCCATCATTTTGCTGATACTCTCAATCGGCACACCTGCCGAAAGCGTCAAGGTTCCAAACGAATGCCTGCTCGCGTGGTAGCTGAGATTCTCTTTCACACCGGCCAATATACCTATCTCGTGGATGCAGTACCAAAGCCTGTTCCGGTTGGGTAGAGGGAATACCGGTCTGCCGTCATCGGTTGTATTGTACAGAGACAATATCTGCTCGGCTACGGGATGTAACGGTATAAAGGAATCGACATCGGTTTTCTTCCTGTTGATGCGGATGAAGCGTCTTCCGTCCGCGGTTGTTCCGATATGCGAGGGATAAAGCCGTTTTACATCGACATATGATAACCCCGTGAACGCTGAAAAGATGAACGCTCTCCGGGTAAGCTCCTGTAACCTCTCCGGCATGGGCTGTTCCATGATCCGTTGAAGTTCCGCCCTGCTGATATGCCTCAGTTTGGAGTCGGGTTTCTTTTCGTATGTGACATCCGCAAGCGGATTGAAACGGATAACCTCCCTGTCCACGGCAATATAGATAAGCCTGTTCAGCCATGTAAGGCAGTGGTTGATATGTCCCGCCCCGCAATCTTTGGATTTCAGGTAGAGCTTATAGCCCCAGCCGAAGTCTCCGGTAATATCCTCAAAGGCGATGTCCCTCATACCCAGCGACAGCAGATACTCATGCAGGTATGACTGTGAGGATTTGGACTGGCGGTAAGAAGAGGTAGATTTTATCACTTCGGAACGGATTCTAAGTCTTTCCCGTTCCTCTTCCCCGGCTTTCAGCAATGTGACCGGGACGGCAGACACACTGGAAATCTCGTTCTTCAACATTTCTGCTGTGACCATGCCCGCATCCTTCAACAGATTGTCATATGAGGTCTCTATTCTGGAGCGGAGTGCTTCAAGGAGGTTGTTTGTCCTTGCGTCCCTTACCTCTCCGGTCTTGGCTTTCCAGTCTTTGGGATTGCAGTAACAACCCGTGGCAAACACGCTGTTCTTGCCGTCAATGGTAATACGACACATAATGGCGGTAGTTCCGTCCGCCTTGACCTTACAGCGGTTGATATAGTATAGAATTTTGAATGTACTTCGCATGATTGAATCGTTTTTTAAGGGTTAGAGAACAAGTTTCAGATCCTTTGTCGCCTCGATGTATTTGTCCATGTCCTCGAAAAGTTTCTTAGGGGTTACACGGACATACACCTGGGTGGTCCTTATATCCGCGTGCCCTAGCATCTTGCTGACAGTCTCGATAGGTACGCCGTTTTCGAGGGTCATGAGAGTCGAGAACGAGTGCCGCCCCATGTGGTAGGACAAACGTCCCTTGATACCAACTTTCATTTTGATGCTCGTCAGGCACCATTTCAGGGCTTGGTACGGAATTACGGGAAACAGAGTCGGCCTTGTGTCGTCACGATATTTTTCGATAAGAGCTACAGCTTCAGGCAACAGCTTCACACGGCTCAACTGCCCGTTCTTTCCCCGACGGTATTTCAGCCACAATGCCCCGTTATCGTCCCTTGACAGGTTGTCGAGAGTGATGGCCACCACATCCACGTACGAGGTTCCGGCATAACAGGCGAAAAGGAACATGTCCCTGACAATGGAGTGTTCCGGGCGGCATCCGGTAAGCTCTATATCCCGTATCTTCTCGAAATCCTCCTTGCTTAATGCTCTTGGAGCTGTTTTCCTTCTGCTTGGGTAATTTGTAGTGTTCAAAATAATATTTATCCGAATATCCCTCCTTGAAGGCTATGCGGCAGATCTTCTTCAGGATAGCCAGATAATGGCGCACTGTCTGGACGCCCAGACCTTTCTCTATCACGACAAACTCCTGAAATTCCCGGATGAACTGCTCGTTGAGTTGGCAGAAAGCGAGGTCGGATACCTTGAACCTGCTGCTGACGAAATCAGCGAGACGGTTGCGGGTGTAAAGGTAGTTGGGCAAGGTGCGGTGAGACACATCAATGCCTACACGTGCCCTGATTTCCTCGATATGCCTGTCAAAGAGTTTGAGCAAGGTCATCTGCGTGTCCTTGCTGCCTTGAAAGGCTTCCTTGACTGCTGTCGCATCGAAATCGGTCTTTCGTTCCAGAAGGGAATCGAATGCGGAGTTTATAGCCAACAGCAGCCTGTCGATTTTTGCGTTGACTTCCACCGCCTCCTTGCTCTTGCCGTTCAGACGGCTTTCCCGGGGATTCCACAGTTCGGGAGTGCAGGAGAGCTTGCTGCTGAACTGCGCCATCGTCCGGTTAACGGTGATGCGTCCCATTATCGGGGCTTTGCCCGACTTGTCCAGTCCGCTCTTTTTGAGGTAGAGCAAAACCTTGAATTTTTCTACTTTCATACGCTTATATTTTTAGTGGCAAATTTACCTGTTTTATAAGCATTCTTCGACATGCAAAACTATGACAATCAGTGTAATATATCGCTGGTTCAAATTATTTGATCCGCTCTTCATTACCTTATCCCTATCGGTAACAGTCCTGCTAACGATTTGGTAACCGAATATCTTCAATAAGCCTCGCTTTTTTGCTTTTCCTTTATGTGGAAGAATATAGAGAAATGCTTAATTACCAATAGATTGCGTTGCGCTTTCTTTTCGTTTCCATTACTCATATTACTTCTTTCCTTCCACACTGCTCGCCACACTTTCGCTACTATGATGCTTACGCTCGGTGCCGACCTTTATACCACCAGCAAACTGCTCGGACATTCCAACGTGAAAACAACTCAGATATACGCAAAAATCGTTGACAGCAAGAAAGTTGAAGCGGTGAATCTGGTTGATAACGTATTTGACTGACATCCTGCATTGTACTCCATTACCACCGGTTCCAACCCTATTTGAACAATTGCCGAATTTTGACCTTCCCGGTCAGATTTCAATCCGAAGAGGTCAAAACTCGGCATATCTGTTTGTCAGATATATAAACCTGAACTTATCTTCTTGATTGAGATAGATAATTTCAGATTTATGGACGCAGTTCATAAATCACAAAACCTTATATCTGAATTTACCATATAATATTTCACAGATAATTTCAAATAAGTGGTTCTAAAATTTGCTTTGGCAATTCCAAATGCGTAATTTTGCATCAAAACATGAAAGTATGGATAAACTTATTGGCCGCGACAAAGAACACGCGGAACTGGAAAGATGCCTGAACTCGGACAGATCGGAGCTGGTCATAGTCTACGGCAGGCGGCGTATCGGAAAGACATTCCTAATTGAAGAATTTTTCGACCGGAAGTTTGATTTCAAATATGTCGGTGCGCATGGAATGACCACCCGCAGACAGTTGAACAACTTCCTGAATGTGCTCAACAGTTATTCGGGAAAAAAGTTCTCCAATTTAAGCAACTGGGATGAAGCCTTTTATGCCCTTGAAGAATACCTGTCGTCCCTACCCGCTGACCATAAGCGGATTGTGTTCATAGATGAAATGCCTTGGATGGATTCGGGAAAATCCATATTCGTGTCGGCCCTTGAAAACTTCTGGAACGGCTGGGCCATGTCACAGCGGAACATCATGCTTATCGCCACGGGGTCCGCGACCTCATGGATGAAAGACAAGATTGTCGCCAACAAGGGAGGCCTCCATGCCAGAGTGACGTGTAACCTGCATCTGTCCCCGTTCACCCTGAATGAGACGGAACGGTATCTCGCTACCAGAGGCATCGAATGGGACCGTTACCAACTTACCCAGACATACATGGTGCTTGGTGGTGTCCCGTTTTATTACAGCCTTCTTGACCCCGCGTTAAGCCTTTCCCAGAATATAGACCGGCTGTTTTTCAATGAAGGCGCACTTTTGAAACTGGAGTTCGAGGAGCTATACAACGCCCTTTTCGACAATGCCGACCTGTACACGTCAATCGTGCAACTACTCAGCGAGCACGAATCGGGAATGACAAGCAAGGACATATTCCAGTCGCTATCCTCGAAGAGTAGCAACATAACCAAGGCGATAAAGAACCTTGAAAGGTCCGATATGATAGAGAAATGGCTTCAGTACGGCAACAAACGTCGCGGAGCCGTTTACAGGCTTACGGATTTCTTTTCGCTGTTCTATTTCAAGTTCCTTGCCGACAACCTCTCACACGATGATGAATGGTGGAGCAATCATCTTGATTCCGGAAATGTCTTCGACTGGATGGGCAGCAGTTTCGAGCTTGTCTGCATGAGACATCACAAACAGATCAAGTCGGCTTTGGGAATAAGGGGCATGGCTACATCCTTGTCCACATGGCAGGTCAAGCCCAATAAGGAGGAAGGGATGCCCGGCGGACAAATAGACATGATAATAGAGCGGGCTGACCGGATCATACACCTGTGCGAGATGAAATTCTGCATGGACACATACCGCATCAAGCCCGAATATGAACGCCGGTTGCGTGACCGTTCCAGTTTGTTCAGGGAACTTACCAAGACCAACAAGACGCTGGTTCATACCTTTATCACGACGTATGGCGTGGCCAATGGCAAGAACAGAAGCATCGTCCACAGCGAGGTGACGATGGATGACCTTTTCAATTCCTGACGGTTATGATGATACGGCAAATAACGCAACGATTGCATGAAGTAAACTTGCTTCTGGCCACTTACGGACAAGGCGGCTTGTCTTTTGAACAGGCTTTGCCGTTATCCCTGTTCTATCAGGATTTCAATGACACGAACCTTCTTGTCAAGGAGGCTGCCTGTCTGATAAAGGAGAACCCCGGACAACTTCTGGACTTTTCTTCTTCCCTTCTTTCGGAAACGAACAAATTCCTCTCACTCGACAGGACACCATTGCAGACCGTGGACTTTGAATTCCTTTTCGAGAAACATCTCGAACCGTTTGAACTTCGGTACGAGAAAGCGAAAACCGTCGCTGCTGAACTTTGGCGCAAATATTCAGCGATGAGCGGTCGATTGGATTTCCTGCCTCTGGATTCGGAAGAATACAGGTCGCTCGATGCGAAATGCGGTGCGGCAAAGGCAAAGTATGACGGGGCCCACGCGCATGCGAACCTATTATATATAGAGTGGGTGCAGGAACGTGACCGGAATTTTTCTGTCTATTGTTTCAAACCGATGTTCCTCGACGTGCTGGTGGAGCGTCTGCAAGGAATCGCCGGAAGTATCATCTCCGACATCAGACGCATGAAGGAGGGAGAGCCATGAACCGTGCGAGCCTGCTGCAAGAGACCGTCGCATGGATGGACACCGTTGACCTCGCTCTGTGTCTGTTCATCTACGAGGTGTGCAACGACTACCAGTTCGAGTACCTGTCGGGCAGCGACTTCGTGAACTTCCTGAACCTGAAACCCACCGAGCGGACGGTCATCGTGCGCCCGAAAGAGAACCTGCGTATCTGTTACATGGTGTATTCGGTTTCCCAGACCATCAGGCCGCGTGAACGCGGCAGACTTTGGGCAGAAGAGTTTTTGAAACGCTGCGGCATATCCAAATCATATTACGACAAGCACCGCAGCGACGTTTGCAACAAAGGTGCTACAAAAGAAAACCAAGATTTCCGTAAATCCATCGACAAGGCCGTTGAAAACGCCCGACGGCTGAACAACACCCCATAGCTGCCCGCCATTTCCCCATTCAGCCTGGCATCTTCCCATTATATCCATGCGCTATACCGTTCATACACAACGGTATGGCGCATTTTCTTTTTATACACTTTCCCCATTCGTCCCCCATTGACCCACCTTGGGGCAAACTTAACTTTGCATCGGAAACAGAAGAAAACAAAAGGCTGAAAAACAGCAAATTCCGACTCCTCAAAAGGACAAGTAACAATAAAAATGAACGTATATGGAAAGTGAACGCAATTTAATGACCACAACGGAAGCAGCCCGTTATCTCGGACTGAAGCCGAGCTATCTCTACAAGATGATGATGCGCCGCGCAATCCCTTACTACAAGCCGGGCGGCAAGCTGTGCTTCTTCGCCAAGGAAGACCTCGACGCATGGATGAAACGGGTACGGGTGCAATCGCAGGACGAAATTGACAGCGAAGCATCCCGCTATCTGGTATCACGTGAGAAAAACAAATGATTTATCAACCTTTTTTAGAACAATGCAATCATGGACAATTCAAAGAACATGGAGCCGGGTATCAGGAATACCACGGTTCAAGATTCCCCGAACAAGGAGCAGAAAAAGAAAGAGAGCAGACCTGTAATCAGTGCAAAGGCGCAGACCATTCTGGACTTCCTTCGCGGCTGTTCCCCCTACGAGGCCGATTCCATACGGGTCATGGTCGGTTACGGGACGGGCAATGGCGATACCGCAACGATTGAGGCGACCGACATGCTGGCAGTCAACCGTTTTCTCAACCACGGGCTTACCAAAGAAAACGGGACAAGCGGCGAGGCCGTGATGAAACACCGTCAGGAACGTGCGCAAAAACTGATGGGAGCCGTCAAGGATTTTGTCGACATCGGCCAGCTTTGTCGCGTCAGCGTCGCGCTGATGAAAATCTCTTCCGACTTCAAGGTGGTGGAGGACGCACGGCAACACCTGCAATCCCAGCCCGTCGCCAACGTGAATCGAAACTGATGTTAAACCGGAACGGAGTATCGGGCGGGCAAGGAAACTCCCACGCACGACATCTTATCGAAACTGTTGCAAGTTGCTCCGGTACCCCATTCCCTTATTTTTTTACTGAATTATGCAAGAAAACAAGAGGAACAAGGAAACATCCCTTTTCAAAAAGCCGCAGGGATTCCGTACAATCCGCATCCACCTTACTGCAGAGGCAATCGAATGGCTCGGTGGAACAACGAAAGATAACGGTAACAATACAATCGGTAACTACACTCTCTTTTATGATCTGCTCTCACGGATGTGTCTGTCACCCAGCAGGGGCGCTTCATTCCGCAGGCCGCAGGAATTGCAGCCCGGACAGTTCCAGTTCTCGGAAACCAGACTTGCGGAAGAATGGAACGTAGGGAGAAAAAGAATCCGCAATCTCCTTGCAACGATGGAAAGACTGGGCATGATAGCGGTAGACGCTTCCAAAACCGCTTCCATTGCTTCCGTGACCTGTGTCGAGGGCTGGACGGACTTTCAGAACTGCCACATCATAAACCTTTGCAATCCAGCCCTGAATGGCATTTAAGTGGCATTTGAACAGCCTTTAAATGGTATTTATTCGGCAGCGGAGGCAGGCCGCAGGAGAAGTGAAAACGTCTTTCAGTTTCGAGATATGCCAAGGTATAACCTCCCTTCGGTCAGTCATTCCTTGGCGCTCTCGCGGCTCACTGGCAGTTCGCCGGTTGCGGCGCTCGCAAACTCGCACCGCTTAACCTTTATAAAACAACAGTTATGACAGAAGACAACAGAGAAAAAACATCATTCCCGTCCGGCGGCAGCCGTACTGAATACATCGGTGCCAAAGTCACCGCGGAACAGAAACAGCATATCCACCGTCTTGCTGCCGAGTGCGGCATGACCGTCAGCAGCTACGTGTTGGCAAGAAGTTTCAATTACAAGCCGAAAGCGAGGCTGACTGCAAGGCAGGAGGCGGTCATGGAGACCCTTATAGGATGTCGCAGCGACCTTGTGAATTACGCATCTGCCCTTCGTGGCATGAACCCGGAGAAACGCAGGCAGATGTTTAACAGTTACCCTTTCATGCTCGAATGGCTCAAGGAACTCAGCAGGCTGGCCGAGCGTATCACGGACGTGCTCAACAAGGTACGGTTTTCCAACCGCCTGCCCGACGAGACAAGGAAAGGTGAAGACGGGGAGGAGGAAACATGATAGGAAAAGCGAAATCCATTTCCCACGGGATAAATGACATCAGGTACATTACGGGAGAATCGAGGAACAAGAAACATCCCGAACTCATCTTCCACGTTAAGGATAATTTGCTGCCGCCCGGTCTGGATGCCACCGGAATATGGGATTCCATGCAACTGACGCTGGAGAAGTTCAAACGGGTCAGAAATTCCGTTATCCGCATCGAGGTCAGCCCTGCGAAGGAACACACCAAAGACTTTACCATCGATGACTGGCAAAGGTTGTGGGACGACTTCATGAGTGAGTTCGATAACATCGAACTGCTTGACAAGAACGGCAAGAACTATTCCCCGAAAACCAACTTAAAAGGCAGCAAGGGCACAGTGCGGCTGCATTTGGAATCCAAAAGCGGCATTCCCCACCTCCACGGTGCGTTCTGCCGTATTGATGAACGAGGAAATATCAACAACGACCATGACATCCACCTGCGGGCACAGCGTGCAGCCGAGCGCGTGGCCTTGAAACGGGGCTGGACGACCGCCGCCAAGGTACGGGAAACGAACATCGGACAGGTGAACCGGGACTGCATGGAAACTCTGCAATCAATGGAAAGCTGGTCATGGGACGAGTACGTGGCCAGACTCCGGAGCAAGGGCTATGAATTTTGGGAGCTGCGCGACAACAAGAAAATATTGCGCGGTTATGTGCTGAAGAAAGGCAATGCCAGATACAAGGCTTCCGAACTCGGCAGGGGGCGCAATTTCATGGCGAGCAAACTCGAAAGCACGTGGAAAAAACTGCATGCAGTTTCCAAAACGGCTAAACAAACTTCGTCGGCTGCTGTTATAACACGTCCCGTTACGATTCCAGTGAAAGGAACGACATCAGTCATGCCCCGACAGACTTCAGTTCAGGTACAAAGAACAGCACCGGTTCCGCAATATACCGTTTATCGTCCCGGCACCAGCCCGTATCATATTGACATTGACGAGGAAAGCCGCAGGTTCTTCATTCCCGATGAAGCGTTGGACGTATTCAATGACGAGTTCGACTACCGCGAGACGGCCAACAGCCGCGACCTTACGGACATGGCGGTGGCACTTTTCGTCGGGATGCTCGATGCTCCGGCTGTTCTTTCGGGCGGTGGGGGCGGCGGTTCCAACGACCTGCCTTGGGGAAGACGCGAGGACGAGGATGAACGGGAATGGGCACGCCGATGCGCCCGTGAAGCGGCAAGGGTGATCGGAAAGAAACCGAAGACAGAACGGAAAAGATAACAGCCTATGAATAGGAAATTCGATTTCTCGGAAATAGACGAGGCGCTTCCCGCTGCCGAAAAAATGCAGGAGAAAGACCGCATGGCCGGCGCATTGGAAAACAATTATGAAGCCATCCGTCTTCTCAATGCCAATGTGGAAAAGCTCGAAAGCAGACTTTCGGAAGCCCTGCCCAAAGTGGACGGGGCTGTTTCTTCCTTGCATAGAGCGAGCACGGTTTCTGTCAGCGAGGAATCCAGACAGGTACTTGAACAGGAAGGAGAGAAAATCTGCCAAAAGATGGTCGACAGGATGGAAAGCGAGTGCGCGAAGTTGGCCAGACGCTTCTCGGCGAATGAACGTGTGCTTATCTCCGCAACCGCTTTTTGGTGTATGGTCGAGATAATCATCTCCCTTACGGCGGCCTTTATCTGTACCTGCGCTGCAAATGCTCGTCTCATACATAGTGCATTATTATGGGAAATGCTTGGCTGTGCCGTCGCTTTTCTCATTGTCTGTGTTACGCTGACCATTTTTATATGCCGAAAGTTAAAACAATGAAACATTATCAAATTAAAGAATATAAGTATGGCCACAGTAAAAGTAAAATTTCGCCCGTCGACAGTAGAAGGTCGTCCGGGCTCTATCGTCTATTTTGTAACTCACCGCCGTGTCGTCAGGCAAATCACGACAGAATACAAAGTTTTTTCATACGAGTGGGATGATAAACAGTCAAGACTTGTTGCGACACCGGTGAGCGAACGGACAGCCGCTATTCTTGCTATTGCACAAAAAATACGCCGGGATATGAATCGGCTGGACAAAATTATAAACGGCTTAAACTGCGATAAGCGTGAATTTGCTACTGAAGAGATAGTAAGACTGTTTCATGAAACGAAACGGGGAGTATCCTTTTTCGAGTTTATGGAGGAGGTCATTCTCCAACTGAAACGATTAGGAAAGGAACGGACAGCGGAAAATTACATTACCGCCTTCAATAGTTTCAAACGTTTTCGGAATGGGAACGATATTTCGCTGAACGAAATTGATTCAGACCTGATGACGGAATACGAAGCCAGTTTGAAGTCTTACGGCGTAGCTATGAACACCGTTTCCTTTTATAACCGGATTCTTCGTGCTGTGTACAACCGGGCAGTGGAAAAAGAAATGACCGTGCAACGGTATCCTTTCAAGCATGTCTATACCGGAATTGACAAGACGGTCAAGCGTGCTGTCCCCTTGAAAATCATCAAACGGATTAAAGATTTGGATCTGTCGTTCAAATCCTCATTGGATTTTGCAAGGGATATGTTCCTGTTCTCATTCTACACACGCGGAATGTCGTTCATCGACATGGCATATCTCAAGAAGAAGGATTTGCAGAACGGCATCCTTTCCTATCGCAGACGAAAGACGGGGCAGCAATTATTCATCAAGTGGGAAAAATCCATGCAGGAGATTATCGACAAATACCCGGCAAATGAAAACGGCTATTTGCTGCCAATCATCAAGACAGACCGGAACGAACGGTTGCAGTACAGAAATGCGCTCCGTCTGGTCAACAACAAGCTCAAGGAAATATCCGTATCAATCGGCCTACAAGCCAAACTCACGATGTACGTTAGCCGCCATTCATGGGCCAGTATCGCTAAAAGTCAGAACATTCCCCTGTCGGTCATCAGTGCGGGTATGGGGCATGATTCGGAAAATACCACGCAAATATATCTTGCCTCTTTGGACAATTCAACGATAGACAAAGCGAATGATTTGATATTGAAAAAATTAAGGTAGAATGTCAGGCAAAAAATGTTACCTCTTACCAAGAGGGAGATTAACCGCTGCAAAGGTATGAAAAAGAAACGAAAACAAAGAATCTAATCCGAGATAAATACTTTTTCTCTGCCCAAAAACATATAATTGTTTGGCAAATTTTAATTTTTGCCAAACGAAACATATTGATTATTAGTGCATTTTTCTTTTTATCCCCCTCTTGGTAAGAGGGGGATAAAAAGAAAATCGAAATGCGGACAAAAAGTTTTATAGTATTGGTATTCACTCTGTTCGGGAGCGTTCATCTTTTCGGACAGGAAAGCCGGAAGGAAATCTGTATAGATTTCCGTGTCGGTAAGAGTACGCTGGACACAGCCTATGTAAATAACGCCGAACGTCTGGCGGAAATCGTATCGTTTTTGGAAACCGTTAAAAATGACGAGGCACTCGATCTGGTCGAGGTGTCCTTCTGCGGTTCTGCTTCACCGGAAGGGTCTGCTGGAATCAACCGAAGGCTGGCGGAAGAACGCCGTGCGGCAGTGGAGAATTACGTGCTCAGACGTATTTCACTTCCGGACAGCATCATCACCCGTTGCGATGCCACCATCGCTTGGGAACGTCTGGCCAGTCTGGTGGAACAGTCGGACATGCCTCACAAGGGGGAAGCCGTGGATGTGCTGCGAAATGATCCCGAATACACGTATGACGACAAAGGGATTTTGATCGACAGCAAAAAGAAGCATTTGATGGAATTGCAGTACGGGCGTACTTGGTACTATATGCTGGAACGTTTCTTTCCACAGGTACGCAATGCTGGTGTCATATTCGTGACGGTACGGCAAAAACCGATAATAAAAAACGACAAGGTTGAATTACAGGCGGGGCCGACTATGGATACCGTTGCCGTCGTTCAGAAAACAGACACGCTCATATCGCAGGTAATCGTACCGGAACATGAAGAGCGGAAACCTTTCTACATGGCCGTCAAGACCAACATGCTCTATGACGTGTTGGCCGTGCCCAACATCGGCATCGAATTCTATCTGGGCAAGAATTGGTCGGTAAGCGGAAGCTGGATGTACGGCTGGTGGGACAAGAACAGCAAGCATCGCTATTGGCGCATCTACGGCGGCGACATCGCCGTGCGCAAGTGGCTGGGCAGGAAAGCTGCGGAAAAGCCGCTGACAGGACATCATCTGGGACTCTATGGGCAGGTGTTCACTTACGACTTTGAGTGGGGAGGGACCGGTTATATGGGAGGCCGTCCCGGAAAAACGCTTTGGAACAGCCCCAATTATGCCATGGGTGTGGAATACGGTTATTCGCTGCCGATAGCACGGAGGCTGAACATAGACTTTACTATCGGCGTGGGCTATTGGGGAGGAAAATATTATACCTACAGCCCTCTTGACGGACACGACGTGTGGGAATCCACAAAAAAACGGCACTGGTTCGGACCGACCAAAGCGGAAATCTCTCTGGTATGGTTGCTCGGACGAGGCAACAGCAATAACAGGAAAGGAGGTATGAAATGATGAAATACACGATAAGATACGTTTCCCTGTTGGCAGGAATGCTGACGGTGTTTTCTTCCTGCGAACACAAGGACTTGTGTTTCGATCACGATGCACATGCTCCGAAATCGGACGTGCATATAAAAGCCGTGTATGAAAAGGAATGGGAACATACCTGCGAGGGAGGTCCCGACTGGGAGCAATATCCCGCATGGGAGAGCAGGTTCGGTATGGACTACCACGAGTTGTGTCCCGACGCTCCCGACGGGTTGCGCATACAGGTATATAACGAGGACGGTACCAACAACGTCCTGAACGTGGCACCCGAAGGTGACATCGTGCGGATGCGTCCGGGAGAACATTCCCTGCTGCTCTACAACAATGACACGGAATACATTGTCTTCGATGACATGAACTCGTTCGCATCGGCAAAGGCCACGACCCGTACACGTACCCGTGCATCGTATGGGGGCAATCCGTACATGGAAAATACCGTCGAAAACACGGTGAATGCCCCCGATATGCTCTATGGCAACTACATGGAAAACTACACGGCCGAGCGCAAGACGGAGACCGACGAACTGCCCGTGACCATGCACCCGTTGGTTTTTACCTATCTGGTGCGTTACGAGTTCAGTCACGGGCTGGAATACGTGGCGCTGGCACGCGGAGCCTTGGCGGGTATGGCGGGTGCGGTATGGCTGAACAGCGGACGCACCTCCGAAGAGGCAGTTACCATATTATATGACTGCAGCGTGGAAGATTTCGGAGCACAGGCCTGCGTCCACTCGTTCGGCATACCGGACTACCCGAACGAACACTACACGGCACGTGCCGAACGCCGTTATGGGCTGAACCTTGAAGTGCGCCTGAAGAACGGGAAAGTCAAGTCGTTCGATTTCGACGTGACCGATCAGGTCGCCGTACAGCCGCAGGGAGGGGTCATCGTAGTGAGCGGTATCGAGATTTCCGACGAGGACGGAACGGAAGGCGGTTCCGGCTTCGAGGTGGACGTGGAAGATTGGGGCGAGTACGAAGATGTCGAACTCCCTCTTTAAAGATAAATAGTTTTTACTAATCATTAACATTTTACTTAAAAATTTCAGCAACATGAAAAAGAATCTTTTCTTTATGGGAATTGCTGCTGCCGCAATGCTGGCAAGTTGCAGCAATGATGAGACAATGGACATGCCTCAGTCAAAGACAAAGGCTATCAGTTTCACGAATGCATTTGTGAACAACGGAACACGCAGCATTGTCGATCCGAGTTTCAAAAAAGAAACTTTAGGCAGTTTCGCCGTGTACGGTTTCACGCAGAACGGTCAGATTTTTGATGGTACCACTGTAACAAGTAGTGATAATGGCAACTCATGGATTTATACTCCGCAGCAGTTTTGGGTAAAAGATAACCAGTATGCCTTTGCTGCCATTGCTCCTGCAAATACAACAGTAGCCAATGAAACATTAGAAGGTGCGTCCACGACTGACTATAAAGTGGGTATGACCGTATCATTCACTAACGATGGTGCAACAGACCTGCTCCATGCCTCCGCAGATCCTGTTGATGCAAACGACAATTTTATGGCGTCTCCCATACCCGTTTCGTTTAATTTCTACCACCAGCTTGCAAAGGTAAAATTCTCATTTGCAAATAATGTGGGAGAACCTTATAACATCGAAGTAACCGATGTAAAGATTACGAATGCGAAGAAATCGGGTACTCTTACGATAAATTCTGAAAAACAAAACGCTTGGAGCGAAGTTACTGACCCCTCGCTCGAACTTGATTTCGGTGCTGTTGGTAACAGCCAGGATGTAGCCGAAGCCATTGAACATAATGGTGAAGGTGAAACATATTACGAAAAACTGATGATCCCGACAGAATCCTCTGAAAGCTACAATGTGACTTTCACGGTAAAATTGCTTAATGGAACTGTTCCTATGGGTACATACAATCATACAGCCACCATTAGCAATGTTGAACTGGAACTCGGCTACTGCTACGATTTCAAGGCTACTCTGACAAGTGATAATATCGTTGTGGATCCGGATGACCCAGATGCTCAGCTCAAACCTATTGTATTTGAGGTAACTAATATTGAAAACTGGAATAAGGAGAATCAGGATCAGACGGTGAATATTCCCACTGTAGGTGAATAATCCCAGTTTTTTTATTTGTCGGAATAATTTCCGAAAGAGCGGAGTTACAGGGTGTAAGGGGTTGAATGTTCCCCTTACACTCACTAATAGCCGGAGAATACTGCTCCGGACAAATAACTAAAAAAGACAGCAATGAACGGACATAGGAAAAGAACGAATTTAACGACAAGCGGCATGGCGGCAGTGCTGTCATGTCTGCTGTTTTTCTCTTGCAATAACGAGGATATTCTCGAAGACAACAGTAATATCACCGGGAATGCTTGTGATAATATTTGTTTTGGAATCTCTCCTGATGGGAATGTACAGACGAGGGGAAATACCGTTAGTGGTGAGGACGGGTACACTTCCGAACGGTTTGTATTGCGGTCGCAGGATTCGGCAGATACGCTTTGTGTCCGAGCCATTGTTTCCGACGGTATTCACTCACCCGTTTTCGAGGACAGGCAAGCCATAACACGTGGTACACCTGTCTCTAAAGATAATTTTTACGATTCATTCCACGTGCTGGCCTATTGGAAAAAGAACGGAACTCTGGTCGAGGAGCAGTTCTATATGGACGCCGATGTCACTAAAAAGGGAAACAATCTATGGAGCAGCGACCGCACGTACTATTGGCCGGGAGTCGAGCATACCCTTCGGTTCTATGCGTGGGCACCTGTTTCCGGAGCTTTCGAGACGGTACCGACAACACCCGAAAGCACGACGCTCACATATACCGTTCCTTCGGACGCAGCCGACCAGAAAGATATTGTAGTGGCAAGCCCTGATGAAACGCCCGGAAACTATAACGCAGCGCAGTCGCTTACCTTCAACCACATCTGTACCGCTGTGCGTTTCGTGACCGGCAGCCAAATGCAGCCCGGAACGATTAGAAGCGTAACCTTGAAAGGCGTTCGATACAACGGTTCTTACGACTTGGCAACCGGTGAATGGACGTTGAACGATGACGTTATTAACTTCACGCAGTCATTGGATAAAGAGATGAGCGGGAGCGAAACGGACGGAACGGAAGTCGCCACGGGCGAAGCCACGTTTATGATGTTACCGCAAACCTTACCGACAGGCGCGAAGGTGGAAGTAGTGTTCCACAGCAACGTGACAGGCGAAGAGCGTACCCTTGAAGCTATTATCGGAGGCATGGAATGGCCGCAAGGGCAAACGGTTACATACAAGCTGTCTATTTCTCCGGAATACGAACTGGAGTTCACTTCCGAGCCTGAAATACAGGATGCTCATTATGTGATTTATCCCATTCATATCAAGGCCGAGGAAATACCCGGTGGGTGGACAATGAGTTCCACAGACCCAGACAACGTAACTCTGCATACCGACCTGACTATTCTTACAAGGCGAGGTTTTTGGATTGAAGAAGATAAAGGTTGGGCTTCCATCAGCAGTACTGCCACAGGCGAAGATATTACTGTATATGCTTTCCTCACGGAAAACATAACCGATGAGACGCGCGAAGTTTCTCTCGAACTTCGACCCACCAATATGCCCGATGCCCAACCGCAGACATTTACCATATCCCAGCTCTGTCCAAGCTGGAACGGGAACTTGGGTTGCGAACGTCTTGAAGATGGAGAGTATCCATGGGGATTCTTGTGGCCAACAGGAATGACAATCACATATGAGATGGAAAATGCCGGTTTGGGAGATTTAATAAAAAATGCACTACTCAACGCTTATCTTTCTTGGTTTACAGACTATAATGATTTCATCACAAAAGAAACGTGGATATTGAGTATCAAATCGGTAACTATTAACTATGATAAAGTACCTCAAGTAAATGTTGCTAAAGCCCCCGATAACGGATTGAGAAACACGATGGAACTTTATAATTTCAACGGTTTGAGCGATGTTTCAACTTTGATAAGTATTCTTGAAGACTGGGGTGGAACAACGACCGATGTCTTGCCGTTGAACCCCGATGAGTTTGCGGCTCGCGCATGTGCCATGAAGAATAAATACAATAAAACGGTAGAAACGCAACCGGGCACCAGCGAAACAATACAAGTTCCGGTTCTTAAAGAGGAAAACTTGGTATGGTATCTTCCCGCGAAGAATGAAGCTTCGCAAATGAAAGACGAAACATATCCGTTGCAAGGCGAATATTGGACTTCGACCGTAGCGAGTACAGACGAAAACGACAACGAGAACGCCTATAAATACACGGCAGGAGGTTCTACAAACATCGAAAAGCGTGATGTCAATCTCCGTGTCCGTGCCGTGCGCAAGAAACCCTAAAAAAGGGATATATAAAAACTAATTCAGACATAAGACTTGCAATGACAAACTCCCTGTTCTTAATTGAAGAGGGAGTTTGTTATGTTTATAATATCGAGCATTACATATGCAATGCTAATCATGATTAAGCATTTTCATCTTGAATAATTCAGAAAAATTCCATAACTTCGCAAAAGTAAATGATGCGCAACAAATCCAAATGAGTAATCATGTTGCATCGAAAAACATGTGCGTTCTGTACCAACTTTCAAATAAAATCGCTGCTTGATACTCTTTTGTTACCTTTCTTTGGCAATGTCAATAAAAATAATTAATAATTAGATAGTTAAGTTGTAGAGTTGGTTAGTAGCCAACCAGTCGTTTAATTCCATTTCGTCTATTGTTTATCTGATTATAATACAACTTCAAAGATATGTCTATTTACTTGCGTCATTGTTGCAGAATTACTTAAATTCATTGCCACGATATGACAATAAAAAAAGAGCCTGATGACAATATTTATTGCCATCAAGCTCCTGGTTACTCAACAAAGATATTGAAAATCAATGATATGTACAAGTAAAATAATGCCGGATTATAGAAAAAAAATGAAGGATGCTTGATTCTTGTGAATGCAAACATCCTCCACTTGTTAATGATGTGATTCAAGTCATATGGCTACTTTTTCAGCAGCATCGAACACAGACTCCCTTCTGTTTACAATGCCGGTCTATGGCATCTCTTGTATTGGCGTATCCCAATGATGCGGCGACATCCTTTGCGCAAAACCATATTTTACCGTCCTTCTCAACTGTCCGGATTTTACCGAACTCCGGATGTTCCGCTATAATGAATGTATGCATGCTGTCTATTTATAAGTTGATTCTATTGCTTTGAAGATCTCATATATTACCTGTGGTACGATGGCATTTCCATACCCTTTTACAGACTGTTGCCGCCAGGAAGAAAAGGTAATACCGTCCAATTGACAGGGAATCCCATCATCTCGGCCACAAACAGGGGATTGAGTTGGAAACTCCTCCCAGCCTGGGCGAAAAAATCGGGAAGGCTGCCCTGCCGCGGGTTCTTCCCTTTCCGCTCGAAATTCTCCAGTGTCGGCGCTCCTTTCCAATCCCTTGCCGTCGGGGTCGGGAGTAGCCCATGGAAGTCCAGGAAATCCGTCAGACCGTTGGGGTTCTTCTCCCCGTCCTCTGCCTCGTGCATGGACGTGCGCCCCTGACGTTTCCAGTGTTCCACCCGTTGCCAGTGGTGTATCTCCGTCGCTGTCGGGGTGAGCAGCAGCATCTCGCGGATGATCTCGGGCAGCCCTTTCTGTTGGCTGCCGGGGCCCCTTATCTTGAAATCCGAGGCTATCGGCGTGGGCAACAAACCAGACACGGTCCCTTCTGTGCGGGGCACCGACGGCACAAGCCGGAATAAGCAGCGGCTGGACGGTATATCCTTCACGCTCAAGATCCCGACAGATGGTCTCGACGACGTATTCCTCCCGCTTACGGTATACAGGCTGATCCTCTCCGAACAGAGAGGGCTGACATCCCACGTGAGCCGCCTTACCGGGCTGTACCACCTGGAGGATGCCACCAACGTTCTCACCAACGATCCAACCGGGCCGGATCTCGTGAATGGCACGGAGCATGTGAGGCCAGAGGTAACGGCTGTCCTCCGCGCCCCTTCGCTGGCCGGCGACTGAAAAGGGCTGGCAGGGGAAACCTCCCGTGAGGATGTCGACCTTTCCCCTTCATCCCCGAAAATCCGTAGTTGTAATATCCGTATAACTTTCTGCATGGCTGAACCAATAATTTAAAATCCGGTTACAAAACTCGTCTATCTCGCAGTGGAAGGCGTTACGTCATCCCATTCATTCGGCGGCGAGATCTGCCGCGCCAAACCCGCTGAAAAGCGAGGCATGTACCAACTGTCTCATATTGAATCCTATTAATCGGTTAATGAATCCGTTACATTCCCGGTTTCCTTTTTCACCGGAATGGTTATCACCATTTCGTCGATCTTGCGGTATATCTTTCCCATCTCCAGCATGTTCTTCAACCGCAGGATGTCCGTGATCTCGTAGACGGTCATGCCGTTCTGCACGCTGAAACGGATGTACCCCCGCTGTCGTTGCGTCTCCACTTCTTCACGGGTCATCTGGAGAAGCTCGCAGATCTCCTCCAGCGTGAAGGTCAGCTGCGCTTCCTTGACAGTATGCGCGTAGGTCAGGATACTCAGCATCTGCAGGCATTTGCGGTGTGCCTTGACAAGGGCGGCGAACTTGTTCCGCTCGATCATGATGTACTTACTTTGATTTTCCATTTGTCTTGCTATTTTTAATTGTTATTGATTCCTGTTCTTCGAAGGCTTCCGGCAGGGCGGCCGCGCCATATTCCTCCCGGAGAAACTTGTACACGTCGAACGCCCAGAAGTACACCTTGCCGCTGATCTTGAAGGACGGCAGCTTTCCCGACATGCGCCAGCGTATCAGTGTCCGGTCGCAGACTTTCAACTGGAGACGCATGTCGCGACTGTCCAGCATCTGCTTGCCGTTGAAGTTACTGAGTGCTTCTAGTTCCATTTCCAGGCGGGCGATGAGCTTGTTCTGACGCTCGAAGCATCCTTCGATCATCTGCCTGAGCTCCATGATTTCATTCTTGCCTTCTTCCATTTTCCGGTTGTTTTTAGTTCGATACTGTTCTTGTCTTTCTTCGCCTGCAAAGTTTTGGAAAATCAGAAGGCGAACATAGGGTTGACGGATACCGCCAGCCCCATATTTTGTTAGTAAACCAGTCTGTATCAATGATGTATTTTTGATGATTTTTTATTAATTCCGATATATCTCCAAAGAAAAACTCGTCTCTTCGGGGTAAAAAGACTATCTTTGTAACATATTCATTTTAGATGGAATGGCAATATTCGACGACTATAAGAAATATGGCGCATGTTCCGTTTCCCCGTCATTGTTATGGGAATACGACCTGTCGGACTTCGATTGGTGGAAGTCACGGAAGATTGTCGTGCAGCGAATTCTGGAAAGGGGATGGCTGGAGGACTACTACACCGGGTTCAATCTTTATGGGGGCATTGAAGGGTTCCGGGAAATCATCAAGGAAATCCCTTTCCTCTCACCACGGGACATGAACTTTGCCTGTATTGTTTTTGACTTGAAAAAGGAAGACTTGAAATGCTACACACGGAAACTGTCGAGGGAACGACTCTTGAACTCTTGAGAAGATTGCAATCCGAGAGTATGCTGGATTCTTTCTGTCTTGCGGGAGAAATCGCTCTTGCTTTATATCTTGGGCATCGGAAGTCGATAGATCTTGACCTTTTCACTCCTTACCCGTTTGATGTTCTTCTGCTAAAGGATTTTCTTGAGACAAAATATGGTTTCCGCACAGATTTTCTGGAAAAGAATACGCTGAAAGGAAGTATAAACGGAGTTAAGATAGACTGTATCACGCATGCTTATGAACGTCTGGGAAATCCCTGCATGGAAGATGGCATCAGATTGTACGCTTTGGAAGATATCGTAGCCATGAAACTGTCTGCTATCGCTGACAATGATTCTCGCCTAAAGGATTTCATAGACATCGCTTTCCTTTCCACACGGCTCTCTTTTTATTCCATGTTGAAATGTTATGAACATAAGTTCCCAAAATCCAATGTTATAAGACCGATATTGCGAGGACGAGATATTAAAAAATACGGTTATGAATTTGCAGACCAGTACATTATTGCAACATTTCCTTCTCGGAAATATAATATAGATGAATATCAGTCTCTTAAATCATATTTTTTAAGCTTTGGTATTGAAAAATTGGAACAAACAGGTAAGGAGTATATTATTAATGGAGAAATTGTAAAAGCGAGAAAGAAAACAAACAACAAATGGTTTGAGACGCAAGATAGCATCAGTTATTGGGTCGTATAAGTTCAGCCGTTCTGACACGTTCATCCTCATCAATGCAATTTGCAAGAATTTCATCGCGTTTTTCTGATGTAATGATAAACGCATCGTTACATCCGGTTAAAACACCTCTATATATTTCTACATCCCATTCTTTAAGAGGCACTCCAACGGATTCAACCTTACATTTAATTCTTTGCTCAATATCACTTAGTATTGTCCAAGACTCTTTACTAAATGATGATTTTTGAAGATGTGTCTCAACATAATCGCTCCTATTTTTCCAGCAAAAAAGTATTAATAAAACGGCATAACGTATTCCTGTCCACTTTACAAATCTTAGCTATTTTTCGCCGTGATATACCTTCTTTCAAAAGTTCGGCAATTAAATTCTTTTTCGGATATAGTTTGTACTTGGACTCATCTGTTTTTCTACCCACCGGGCGACCCAAGACAACTCCTTCTGCTTTTTTACGGGCTAACGCCTCTTTCGTTCGCTGACTGATTAAATTTCGTTCAATTTCAGCCGATAAACCGAACGCAAAAGCAAGTACCTTACTTTGAATATCTTCTCCAAGTCGATAGTTATCTTTGATGGTCCAAACACGACATTCCTTTGTCATACAGATATTCAGAATTTCCATAATCATAAAGAGATTCCTACCAAGCCTCGACAATTCACTGCAAATGATAATATCATCTTTACATACTTTGCCAAGTAAACGCCCAAGTTGACGTTTACTGTAGTTCTTTGTACCACTGATAGTTTCTTCTATCCAATCGTTAATTACTATATTCTGTTTTTCGCAGAAATTATTTATCTCAAACCGTTGGTTTTCAACGGTCTGTTTGTCACTACTGACACGAATGTAACCGTATATCATAATCTTTAATTAATATTGTTCTTAAATCCTCGCTATATTACAGAATAAAATATCCCAATGGAATTACAACTCCATCGGGATAAATAAACAAATAAAACTGATTTTCAACTCTTTCTATAGTATCGACGTCTTACAGTCTTGGCTATTCGTGAAGCATAAAGCAAACATCTTCTCTGGTACGCTTCTTCTTCCTCGTCAGGTCTTCGGCCATCCCAAGGCAAATCGGAGGTTGAGCCTCCGCCACCGGAGGAAATCGGTACAGGTTGGCCACCGATGAGCGCATCGGCAACGGCAAAAATCAGGTTACGTACTGATGGTACTGCCAATTGCCCAAGCAGTGTATTCAATTCCGATTCCAAACTTTCGTTTGTGTCCGAAAGGGATTTGTTCTCCCGTTTCAGTTGATAAAGCTCCCCATAATCTACCAATACATTTCGCTGTGCTGCTTCAATTTGCCGTGCCGCATCATTTCTATACAGGGATTCTATCTTGCGGACAATTTCGGTAAACAGTTTGGCTATATACAGGTTCTGACGCTCGACCCATTTGTCCGTACCGAACAAGGGTACTTTCTCTGTAATTTGCGGTGGCATGAAATCGACCTTGTGGTTGCGGAACGGCTGGACAACCGAACGGGCTTTTGTCACATCTGCGGTCAATCGCTCAAGTTCCTGTTCCTTTATGTGGAGTTTGTCGGTCTTGTCTTCAAGTTTGGTCTGATACTCGGCAATGAGTTTCTGTATATCAGCTTTCTGCGCTTCATATCTGTCGAGCGTAATCTTGCCGGAAACCAGTTCCTTTTCCGCCTCTTCAAGTTGCAGCCTATAACTGAAAATCCTTGATTCCAGATTCCGCATCATGGATTGAAGTCCCTTGACGGCTTTCTCCGCCTGTTTCGCCTCTTTAGTCAACTTGCGGATATAATCTCGCTTGTTCAGATGCTGCACGTTGCGCCCGTCAATACTGTCTCCGCGTTCAAGGCCGTATTTACTGCCGACATCTTCATATAGTGAAGTGTGCATTTCTTTCAATATCCTTCCATATTCATAGCGGTCTTTCCCGAACTTTGCCGACCACATCACACACTCCCGTCCGCTCTTGGGGCGGATGCCTACCGGAACAATCAGGGTATGAATATGCGGACTGCTCTCGTCAAGATGCACCTGAAAACCGACAATGTTTTCCCGTCCGTATCTGTTGGCACACCAGTCATAGACATCCTTCGCCCAATTCTCGATTTCCTCGCAACGGTGCAGATGGCTGTTGTCCGCACTTTTCTCCAAATAGACGGACTGATTCCCGAAAGCCATTTCAAGCGTCCGGTCATGGTTTCCTCCGAAGACAAACTTAGCGCAACAGTTCGGCTGGATCTTGCTGTTCGACTTGAACGGCTTCCAGTTTAATTCGTCCAACCGTTCTTGCAAACGGACTTCAAGCGGTTTCTCCTGATAACCTAACGGATAAACTTTCCCGTCAGAACCAATCTCGAAGTTAAGTTTCATTCTGGTCTTGTCGTAATGGTTGGTCGGATCCTGATTCTTCCTGTCAATCTTGTCCTCGTTCCAACGCCTTTCATTCTCATTTGCCTCTGCCGTGCCGAATGACTTTCCGGCTTCGACATGCATGGCTTGTTTTATATCTGTATTCATATAGGGTATTCTTTTGATAAATGATTAATGTCTGAGCTTGCTCACTCCGAACCGGATTCTGCCGGATGCCGGAGGAACTTTATTGCTGTCAGGCAAAAAGTCCTTATTATGTTATGGACTTTCTATAAATCCACGGAACAAGTTCCTTTACTATTCAATAAGTTCCAGATCCAGTTCATCAATGAGCAACTGTAAAGCAGGGTTACACTTTATCATCAGTTGAAGTATTTGACGTTTGGTCAGCGAAAAGAGAAAGAAGTCTGCAATATCCAATCCTTGGCTGCGTTGTTCTTCAGTCGCTGTCCGTTCTAAAATATCAGAGACAGCAACCTTTTTACAAACATCTAATAACAAAGCAGACTTTGCTTTCCATTGTTCAGTAGCCCCTAAATCCGGGATAAGTGTAACCTCCCTGTTTTTAAGAACCTGCATAGCCTCACTATTGAAGCAGCCATTCTTTCCGCCTGTGGCCAGCCATATATAATCGGGAATAAAATGGCTCATGATTACAGCGGTCTTCTCACTCTCGACAAGCATCACAGGATAAGAGGTTGAATTCTTCAATAAATGCTCCCCAAACAGACATTGCTTCAAATGAAAATCCTGTAACTTTAATTCGGTGTGTGCCCAGCTGACAAAAGCCTGAGGCTCTTTAACCCGATGTCCTGTCTTTACATTATAACACATTATCTTGCCGGTTCTTACCTGCCCATTTATATCTATCTGCCAAAAAACTGTTGAACCTCCCCATTTTGCAGATGTCCCAACATGATATAACTGGAATAAGCGCACAGTTTCTTCCTCTCCAAACACGTTACATAGATACTTATACAAAGGGTTGATTTCATAGTGAGACAGGCTTCTATCCACAAAAGATGACGGTATGTATGAAGGAGCAATGCAAACAGGACTCTTCTCAATAGACTTATATATAGCAGCGCGGAATGGTTCACCCACACTTTGATCTCGTGCCAATACATCAGGATTATCCTTGAAATATTCTTTGAGTGTATAATGATAGCCACAGCTATTCTCGTGGTCACACTTACCGACATTGTCAGGAAAGGCAATCTCTCCTTCTGCATCGACATATTTGACAAAGCATCGGGTTTTTCCACAACTCGGACAACTAATCTTGCTGCCGTATTTGTATTTCTGCAAATGAAACCTGTATTCACTCATGGTTATCCGAATTGATTTGAGTTGCACTCTGCACTTTTGCACTTTGCGAGGATTGCACGGTATCTTGACTGGATGAAAGTGCAATAGTGCAAGGTGCATCCGTATTTTCTGTCATAAGTTTACGATAGACTCCATGCTGAAGTTTTTCTATAACAGGCTGCTGAAGCCGGCACAATTGGTCAAGCGCATAATAGACGGTACGTCGGGACATATCAACTTTTCTACCAGCAATAACAGCATCCCCAGAGGTAAACCTATCTTCCAACAGTGAAAGCCAGGCTTCTTTCGTTTCACCAATACTATTTATAACAATGGCTTCCTGAATCCTCTTATATGTTTCCTCATAATAATCAATCATACGGATTGCAGCTTTCACAGAATCCAACTCCACATATTGCATATCACCACTATCAGTAGCCCATTTCATTACCTGAAACAATAGGGCAAGGCGTGCTACATGCCCGTTGAGTTTCATCTTGCGACTTTCAACATCGGCATCGTCCTCAATAGCGTTTACAGCATCGATAATTCCATTATACCATCCGTAAAAGCATTCTTCAGCATCGTCAGACATTGTAAGAATACGGGGATTTAACGTTGTACCTTTATCATCAAGAATACAAGGGATGCTGAAGATTCTGTTGATAATTGTCCTCCATTGGCTCATAATATCAGGACGAGGAGCGTTTCTTTCCTCTCGTCTCCATCCGGATATTTTTCTGTTCTTTGGATAGACAAACAGAAAACGGTCAAGCAATCCATTAGCAAAGAACTCTGTACGGAAAACTTCCTGCAACATATTTGTCTGTATCGAGCCTATGACATTAATACATGGATTCTTGATTAGAATCGGACGTGATTCGGACTTGCGGATAACCTTTAACGGCTGTCCGCTATACGCTGTCAGCAAATCTTCAATGAGATTATTCTTGCTATTGTACCTCTTTACCGAATTGAATAAAGCCAAAATTTCATCGACTACCAATGTTATCCCACGTTGATTATGCTGATGAATATTCAACATCGCCTCTGGAGTAGAATCGTAGGCTTTTTGAGCAGCCGTTCTTCCCCGTCATTCCCGTGCTTGCTGACAGACATGGCTCTTTCATATTCATCACATTCCTCGTTATATTTTTCATGCAGCCGGTCATCATACTCATTAATCGGCTTATATATAAAACCGAGAGGAGGAGTTTTCCCAAGTCCCGGACGCCCGACCAACATCATATAAAGGGATGGGCAAGTTTTCCACTCGCCCTTTATACGGATATGACAAGAGTTGCCTATTGCGGTAGCAACAGCAGAAAGAATAATAGAAACAGTATATTCTACATTGAAATTTTCGTATTTGGCAAGATTAAGGATAATCTCCTGTATCTTGTCTGGAAAAGCATCCAACGGAAGACCTGTTTCAGGAATACTTTCCACTTCGGAGCGAAGCATATTGGTCAAATGCAGATTATCAAACATAGCCACCTCCTTCCTGTTTAGGCAATTCATTACCTATAGCGAAGGCCTCATAATGAAAGTGGCGCAGAAAACGGTCTACATCTTCTTGCGTGTACCAATACTTGTCACCTTCGCGTGAGTAGCCGAGATAACCGTTGTCACGCAACTTTTTCAGATACTTCTCTTTGATGTTCAGTTTTTCCATCAAAGACTTGTTGTCATAGAGACAGCACCCACCTGTCTTACTTGGAGATGGTAATTGCAACTGTTTCTCTACTATGCCGAGAATCTTCTCAAGTAATTCCCGTTCGCATAGATTTTTCTCTCCATCTAATTTCTTAACCATAGTTTTTCGTATTATGGCTTAACCTTCCTGATGCACACTCGGACTGTAAGCCGGGTTCATGTTATGGCACGACTGTGCACATCGACCATAACGGCAGCGAAATTAGAGAGTCCTTAGCACTTAGGAAGTTAGAACAAATTAGGCTAATGAATTAGAATGAAGTTAGGATTGTATTAGATAATATTAGAATTAGAGACTAAAGCATTGATTATAAACAAGAAGAGCAGCCAGACAGCTACTCAAAAAACTTGTCGATTTCCTTTGATTTAGCAGGAACGGCAAGGTCTTTCCTATTCGACCGGGACTGCCCCAAATCAGGCATTTCAAACAAGTTGCTCAGTTCTGTATCGGGAAAGACTCCCAATCTGCCGAATTTCCAGAATGACTTCTCGTCCATATCAGAATATACGGGCTTATCTCCACAATATATCCGACCACACATATATGCAAGCAGAACTTTGGAATCATTCCACTTATAATGGGAACCTTTTTCGCTCATATAACCAGCCTCTATCGCTTTCGCAAAAACTTTCACAGCCAGTTCCGTATTCAACATTCCTGTCAAGACAACAGCCCCTTCGTCACCTACTGACTGTTCCTCCGAAACAGAGGAATTGCCATTTTGCACCTTTATTTTCCCCTTATTTCCCTCTTTCAGCATTTCAGCGCAAAAGGCAAGAGCCGCACCTGAAATCAATGTTATAATAGTGCCCCAAAACGTTGTAGAGCCAGTATTGTCTCCATCAATCGGATTTATCACACCGATTCCGACAAGCAATAGTGTACCGGCAAACAAGGTAATTGCACTTGACCAAAGAATCAGCCTTGCATATCTTTTGAAAGCAAAGGACAATGCAAGCACGATAATACAGAGACCTATAACCAAGAATATTATTTGTAGCATAAATATTTCACGTTATATAGAAACAAAAACTAATTATCTCAACACCATAAATTTTAAAAATCATATTATTTCAAGCGGAGTTAACTCGTCTTTCAGTCGGGCTACTTCAGCAGACAAAGTTTCCGGCAAGAAACGGGCATAGACTTTCTCTGTGACATCCGTACTTCCATGACCGAGCAATCGGCTGACTACAGACATTGACAATCCCTTATTCAGGGCAAAAACCGCAAACGAATGTCTGGCTACATGCATTGAAAGACTGAAAGGTAACCCAATCTGCTCTCCCACGACCGCTAACGACTGATTGATACATTTAGTCGCATTATTACGTGCCTTATAAAGTGCTTCCGCATCATCCAAATCCAAAGTTTCCTTCACAAGGTCAAATACATACCGGCATCCTGCACGTTTTTCCTGCCATTGTTGCAATATGCGCAATGCAGGTTCAGTCAGAGGGATCACATGACGTTTGTTTGTCTTTATCATAATCTTCCGTAACTCTTTCCGGGCAAAATCGATATGCTTCCATTGCAGGGTCATCACATCCACCACACGAAGTCCGCAAGCATGAAACGCAAAGAAAAACATTTCAAGAAATTCTTTTCTACGTAGCTCCTGACAAGTCTTGTAATATTCTAAAAGAGCAAACATCTGTTCTTTGGTCAGGCTCTTTCCGTCAAACTCAGCCTCTTCCTCTGAAAGTGAAACTTTTGTAACGATCCGCATATCCTGAATCCTTGCATTCACGGCCGGATCTATCATGCTCATTTCACTCGCGTATGCACACGCTTTCAATATCGGAGTCAAAGCATGATTGATTGTCGCATCGCTATTCTGTTTGATTTCCTTGCGCCAAACAATATAACTATCCAGAAGTTTCGGTGTCATATCGCCCACATATATTGCGTCCGACCGATATGTGCCTTGTCGGGTTGCACGTAAAAAAGTCTGGAAAATGTTCATGCAACTCTTTCCGTTTTCATATCGGCTTCTACCGATTCTGTTCCTCGAATAATCCGAAGAAAGGCGTTCCAATGTGAACTCCACAAAATCTTTTCCCTGATCACGACGTGCCAGAGGCTTGTCTGCAAGAAAACCAGAAACGACATCCGCTGTAATTTGGTTCGGATGCTTTTCGTTATACTCGGCAAGTTGCGAATCTATGCGTTCGACACGTGCAAGCAGAAGCTGGTTCAGCCGTTTGAACTCACCACCATAGCTTGCACGGATTTCACCCCGTCCCTGATTGCCGTTCTGATTCCAGTCTGCAACCTTGACAAAAACATTTGTTGTCTTACGGATTATCTGTCTATTCCAAGTATATTCCAACTCGACAGGATAGGCTTTATCTTTATCAACCTCTTTTGGTGTACGAAGTCGATATTTGCCCAACGGATATAATCTTTTCGGTCTTCCCATATATCTTCCTCCTTTCAGTAATATTCCTGAGGAGAAACAAAGATATGGAATTTTAGACAAATAAACTCCGTTTTTGAGAAGAAAAACCGCAATTTAGACAAATAAACCACACCATACAACGCCCTAAAACACCAGTGCGACAAACAAATATTGTTGTTTATCGCACTGATATTTAATTATTTAACCTACCAAAAGACTCCTAATATTCTTCCTCGTTGAAAAAGAAATCCTCTTTGCTCGGATAATCCGGCCAAATATCTTCTATACTTTCATAGATTTCGCCTTCATCTTCCATCTCCTGCAAGTTTTCGATTACTTCCAACGGAGCGCCCGAACGCATTGCATAGTCAATCAACTCATCCTTTGTAGCAGGCCAGGGAGCATCCTCTAACTTCGAGGCCAATTCTAATGTCCAGTACATAGTTTTCTTATTTTTTAAGTAAATACTTTTCTTTTGTTCTCTAATTAGCCGCAAAAGTATAATAAATTATTTCATTTGCAACTTTTATCCCAAAAAATTTCATCTGTTTTAGTTAAATGATTTAACTTTCGGGTCAAAATGAATAAATAATCAGATAAACGGTTGACAAATGCTGTTACACGGGCATCTATGTCACATTCTTCAGCCAATGCAAGAATACGTCGCTCGGCACGGCGACACACCGTCCGGCAAATATGTCCAACGGCTGCTCCACGGTCACCTCCCGGCAGAATAAAAGCATTCAAAGGAGGAAGCTCATTGTCAATTACGTCAATTGCCTGCTCCAACATCCGGATGTCTTCATCCTCTATACGACTTTCCATACGCAAATCGATTTGTGTCTGATCCGTTGCCAGATACGAACCGACAGAGAATAATTTATTTTGTACACGAAAAATGATTTGCTTATCCTCCTCATCCGTCAAATACGTTTGCAACAATCCCAAATACGAGTTCAACTCATCCACTGTGCCATAGGCTTCAAGCCGTATATGTGTTTTCGGCACCCGAGTACCACCTACCAATGATGTGGTTCCCTTATCACCTGTTTTGGTGTATATCATGCTTTTCTTCATGGTTCTGGTTATAAAAAATTTACAATATAATGCTGTTTATATCTTGCTTTATCAAAAAAGACCAATCCTATGTCATACAAATCAAAAGTGATACCCGTCGACTCACTGGTTACAATTTGCTCCCACCATTTCCGTTTTTCCCTCGATTCATGAATTCCTCCGACAATAAAACAACTACGAGGTCCGGCATAAGGAAGTACCAGTTCAAAAACTTCTTTATAAAAAGGAGTATGCCCTATATGCAGACAATCTAATGTATGCACCTCCGACAGTTTCTCCTCCAGTTGTCGAGAAGTCTTTGTCCAATCCCTGCCTTTCAAGGTGATGGAATCCATGGTATGACACGCAGCCCGCATATATCCTATGGATGCCCCATTACCAATTCCCACTTCAATCAATGACTTTGGTCTGAAATAATTAACCAACCGGAATAGTAAACGGTTCACTTTTCTTCGATAATGTGGCAAATAAGCAGGAAATCCTCTTTCCTTCAATACCCGATAAGCATAATAGTGATATTTTTCATAAACGACAGAAGTAATCAGAAAAAAATCAGACGGAGAGTGTACTCCGTAACCACAACGGTGACGGAAGCGACTGCACCAATTCCATATACGATGAAGAAAAAACATATTTCTCGGCTTTATTAAGTAACACAAAGATAAAAGATTACCCGACAATATCGAAATAAAATGCTATTTTTGTTGCCAATTAGTTATTAAACCATTTATAAACAATGAAACACACACACTCTTTTATGTTATGGGCAATACTGGCCGTCTTGTTGCCTTTACAAATAACCCAGGCCACAGCTCCTCCCACTGAATTACAGAAAAGACTTCAAAATCTTCCGGACATCAGTGACATTAAACCAATGCAAAGTGATGCCTATCCGGAGAAATATGTATTCTTCATTAATCAACTATTGGATCCGCATCACCCCGAAGCAGGGAATTTTAAGCAAAGGGTTATTCTCTCGCATGTAGGTTTTGACCGCCCCACTGTACTGGTTACCGAAGGCTATGCCGCCCATTATGCCACCCATCCGCGTTATCAAGAAGAGTTATCCAAATTATTCAACGCCAATCTGGTATTCGTGGAATACCGTTACTTTGGTGAGTCCATGCCGAAGCCCTGCAACTGGGATTATCTCACGGTTGAAAATTCACTGTATGATTTGCATCATGTAACCACGACTTTGAAACAACTATACGATCAGAAATGGATAGCTACTGGAATCAGCAAAGGCGGACAGACTACGATGTTCTATCGCACTTACTTTCCCGATGATGTGGATATCTCCGTACCTTACGTAGCCCCCCTCAACCAATCATTGGAGGACGGCCGTCACGAACCGTTCATTGCCAATAAAGTTTCGACTCCCGAAAACCGGAAACGAGTTGAAAACTTTCAACTGGAAGTACTTAAACGCAAAAACCAGCTGTTGCCGATGTTCGAAAAATATTGCTCAGATAAAGGATATACCTTCCGCATTCCTATAGCCGAAGTATACGACTTCAATGTATTGGAATACTCATTTGCCCTATGGCAATGGGGAACTCCTGTAAATAAAATTCCGGAAACAGATGCCGATGATCACACTCTATTCAAGCATTTCATGGCTATTTGTGAGCCGGATTATTTCTCCGAACAATCTCCCTACCCTTCTTTCAATGTGCAAGCAGCCAAAGAACTGGGGTATTACGGATATGACATCAAACCTTTCAAAAAGTATCTGACGATAAAGAGTAGCCGTGACTATCTTCATAAGGTAATGTTACCGCCCGAACTGTCAAATCTCAAATTTGACAAGACACTATATAATAAGGTAGTAAAATTCCTGAAAGAGAATGATCCCGAAATGATCTATATTTATGGCGGCAATGATCCTTGGACAGCTTCGGGCGTTACTTGGCTGAAGAACAAGAAAAACATAAAAGTTTATGTGTTACCCGGCGGCAGCCATACCACCCGTATCGGCAGCTTTGACACCGACACACAAGAAGAAATCAAGACACAGATCAATGCATGGCTGAATAAAGAATAGCAAAGAGACGAGGTAAAAAGCTTTTCCGCCACAGGCTACGCAGATTTTCACCGGTTATTTCCATTGAGAACCAACTGTTTAATATTGGGCTGGTGTCAATCTGAATAATCTGTGGCAGAATCTTGATTTTTATCATAAAGGCATATTGCCGTGCTTTTTAGGCGGATTGCTTTGGTTTTTGTTGTGACACATTT